>JACCDG010873469.1_pt1 | contig 26029 bp, 31 predicted proteins | sample 7442471 | NCBI WGS metagenome assembly JACCDG01 (sample SAMN15323444, study PRJNA562643) | freshwater metagenome | isolation source: river surface water | place: USA:Blue River Watershed | collected 2017-08-17 | reverse complement strand
CTGCGCAAATCTTTGAGTACTTCTACTACCTCGGGGATCACATCCCCTGCTTTTTGGATGATTACGGTGTCGCCAATTCGCAAATCGAGACGCGCTATTTGGTCGAGATTGTGGAGCGTCGCTTTTGAGACGAGCGACCCTGCGACGAGTGTCGGTACAAAATGCGCGAGCGGCGTGAGCACTCCCGTACGGCCGACTTGAAAAGATACATCGAGCACTTGTGTAGTGGCTTTTTCTGCAGGGTATTTGTATGCCACAGCATAGCGTGGGGCCTTGCCGACGATGCCGAGCTTCTCTTGTATATCAAGCTCGTCTACACACACCACAATACCGTCTATATGAAATGGCAGGCTCTCGCGCTGCTGTGCAATTTTTGCAAAAAATTCTAGGACTTTGGAAAGGTCTTTAGTATGAAAATCTGATTGTACGACAGGAAAACCGAGCTGCTTGAGTAGTGCATGCTTTTTGCTATGTGAAGCAATTTCTGCAGCTTGTATATCGATGGCATCATATGCAAAAAAGCTCAAATTGCGCTCTTGTACAATCTTTGGATCGAGCTGGCGCAGTGACCCAGCTGCAGCATTGCGCGTATTTGCAAAAACAGTACCACCAAGCTTTTGCTGTTTTTTGTTTATTTTTTCCAGCACGTCTTTTTGCATGATCACCTCTCCACGTACTTCTATATATGCTGGCGCATCACTTCCAAGATGTAGTGGAATATCCGATATCATTTTTGCATTCTCTGTGATATCTTCCCCTATGTAGCCATCGCCTCGAGTGCCAGCACTTACGAGCACGCCATCTTTATAAATGAGCGATATTGCGAGCCCGTCGAGCTTGAGCTCTGCAAAATAACTCGCGCCCTCAAGTGGAGCAATCTTATGTATTCTTTTTTGCCAATCAAAAAGTTCGTCGATAGAAAAAATATCATTGAGCGAGAGCATGCGGGACTTGTGTTCTATCTTTGTAAAAAAATCGAGCGGCGCGCCACCTACCCGATATATCGCTGCATTTGGATCTCTAAATTGTGGGTACTGTATATCGAGCTTTTTGAGCTCGGCCGCGAGCGAATCATATACTCCGTCTTCTACCGATGGCGTATCGTGCACATAGTACTCCTGTGCGTATTTTTCAATCTGCGCGCGGAGGTTTTTTATTTTTTGTTCTATTTCTTTTCCAGTACCTTTCATAAAAAAATTAATATGTTACTTGTAGCACTCTTTCTATATGGCGAGGGTTGCTCGGATTGCATATATTGAAGCCGCGAGCTTCTATCACTGTCTTGCTCGGATCCCTCTGGTCTATAGTGATACTAGAGCATGGTGTAGCTATACTGACATCAGCAGGTGAATATACAATAAACTCCGGGAGAGTACTATTTGTAGTATCGAGCGCATAGCGCTGTGCAGTACTACACACAAACGGTGTCACTGGCCCAGATGGATCAAAACCTACTTTTGGATTGCTGAGCAAATACATCGCACATTCTGCAGCATTGTCTGCCTGATAAAATGCAATTTGTGAATCTGTCGCAAGATTTGCAAGAAGCGATTGCTTAAAAACAATATTTGAAATACCTGCAGTAATAGACAGTATCAAGCTCACTATCACAACAGTGTAGAGCAGTGCAAAACCTTTTTTTTGTGTGTTATTTTTTTTCATCATAATGACCAATTACTTAGTGTTATAGACTGCGAGAGACTTTTGTTTTGTGTACCCTCGACCCAGGTCACTGTAGCGGTAATTTCAACAAGATCTGGAGATTGTGTCGATGCGGCATTTATCGTAACCCTAAATGGTGACTGTGTCGCATTTGTAGAGATATATGTATAGCCTCCATTTTGACTAAGCCATAATTTAGGGCAATCACCTCGTGAACAAGCAGCTATCCCCAATGGTAGGGCATTATTGAACTGATCTGGAATATTAACATAGCATCCATTGGCACTAAAACACATTGATCCTGGTGTGCCAAGTGTACTAGTAATCCATGGTGTCCACCAATCATTCAAAGGGTCTGTATTTGCAATAAGCGCAGTATCGCGAGTATTGCGTACATAGTCGAGCGATGCTTGCGCGAGCCAATTTGCAGTCATTTTATTTTTTGCAGTACGCACAGAGGCAGAAGATCCAGCAGAGACAGAAAGCAGCGCGGTGACCGCCATAGTCAGTATCATCACTGCGACAAGCATTTCAACAAGAGTAAATCCGGATTGTAGTGTGTGTTTTTTCATAATTGTTTATTGGAAATTACGCTGCGAAACAAAAGTTTGGACACTAAAGGGAGTGCTATCTTTATCTGTTTTTGCAAAACCAGAAATTACAATAGATACCCCTCGCTGATACTCATTTGCTATATCAAGCCCTATAAAATTAAATCGGCTTTTAGTAACACTAACACTCGGAGCAGTGAGTGCGACTGGCTCACTCCACTGGCTTGCTACTACCCCATTAGTAATAAAGAGTTCAGTTTTTTTTATTGAGTCTGTATCACTATCCCAATAGTATTTTACATATGATTCCCTACCGAGTGTATTTCGTACGACAATAGAACCACTTGTACGATCTGTTACATTGCAATTATCTTCACCAGAAGTATCTACGGGTAGATTTATAGCATCGGAGCAGCTGATAATGGTCCCTGTGCGGATAGTGCGCACCATAGCCCCCATTGCAAAATTCACATTATTGAGCACGGTCTCTGTCGCCTGCACCTTGCGCGCAGAAGCATTTGCAGTGTAGACAGAGCCTATCACCGCGACTACCACTATCGTAAATATAGAGATAGAGACCATGAGCTCTACGAGAGTAAATCCAGATTGTAATGTGTTTTTTTTCATATATTATTTACACCCTCCTTTTTTAAAACATACATCATCGCCGAGACCTCCATTATTTGCGCATTCGATACGTGGGTCGTTCTGGACACAATTGAGACTCGCAGGAGGCTGTATTACATTTTCGACCGCTATCTGCCCAGTATTCCAGACAGTGATTGTTTTTTGTATTTTACCATTTTGTGAAGTTATAGTAACACGCCCTGCAGAAACCCCTGGTGTACAGCTCATACTATTTCTATAGCAAATTTCTGCATCTGGTGTCGGGCGCTGAAAAATAATACTCAAACTCTCATTTTGAGGTATAGTAGTCCACCCACCACTGGTAAATATCTCGAGCTTGGTGACAGATACTGGTGAGGTGATAGTAAAATATTCCAAACACTCAGTACCCAAAGAGATCCCCGCAAAGCTGTTGCCTCCACACACATTACCACTATCAGAAAAATACTTCGCCCCACTAGGAGTACCATCTACCGGAAGCGCTGCATACAAGGTAAACCCTTTATTATATGGGAGCCCCAAATCTTTAGGCACCATAGGATCAGTAGAAAAAACTATACCAAAAGATCTAATGATATCATCTGGATATCCGCTATCACTGGATACAAGCTTTTTAGAACTAGTCGCATAGCTCTGCGCCTTGCGTATACTGAGCGCTATTTCTTGTGCGAGGTTGCGTGTATCTACCCCCTGGCGGAAGTCGCCGTAGTTGAACATGGTCACGGCAGAAATCACCCCGACGATACCAAGCACTACGATCATCTCGACAAGCGTAAAGCCTTTTTGCGTATTGTGTTTTGTAAAAAATTTTATAGCCATAGTTGTAACAGCCCAGCTCCAAGCCCGGTGAGAAATACAAGCGCAGTAGAAACTATCATAAATGGTGCAAATGGGACTTCTGATTTGAGTGAATATTTTTTTGTGAGCGCAAGGAGAAATACCCCTACAAGCCCACCAATCCAAAATGAGACAAAAAGCATCGCAATAGACATTTCAATGCCCAATAGCCAACCAAGCACAAGTGCAAGCAGTACATCACCAAATCCCATCGCCCGCCCTTTTGAAAGAAACCAGATGAGGAAAAACGGTGTCGCTAGCATAGGCCCTGCAATAAGCGCATCACCGAGGTATACAAAGCTCCCAGCTAAATAGGTGCTGTATCCTATAGCACCGAGCCCGAGTGCTCCGAGGATATATATGAGCTCGATGGGGATTATCTTGTGGCGCATGTCGTATACAAATACCACCATGAGCACACTCGCGACAATACACGTAAATATAAAATACAACACACTCATATAGAGCGATAACCCAAGCCCAATAGTATGTATATAGAGGAGTACAAATACTATCCCCATAGTAAGCTCACGCAATGGGTGTGCGTACGAGAGCTCGCCTTTGCAAGAGCGACACCTTGCTCGCTGAGAGAGAAACGATACCACAGGGATGAGCTCGTACCACGCAAGTGTCTTTGCGCATCTATCGCATTTTGATCTCCCCTTTACGATACTCCTCCCTGTGTGCATGCGAGATATCACCACACCAAGGAAGCTCCCAACCAATAATCCAAGTACAGAGATGAGAATAGGGATAAAGATAATCATGTATATAGTATATCAGCTCGCTCGCCTCACTACAAACAAAAAACTCCCCAATTGGGGAGTTTTTTGAAAACTGAATTACTAGTTAGGACAAACAGTAGCAGCACCAAGTGCTGTTGTTGCAACTCTTGCATTTCCAGAAGAATCAACACAGAAAAAACCTGTAGAAGATCGGAGTGGTGCTGAGATTGCATAAGCAGCACCGTTTGCACTTGTATTAGCAATTACTGCACCTGTAGTATTAGCTGCAACATTCAGGAGTATAGCACCGAGCGATAAGTTAGCTGGAGTTGTTGTACCTGTAGGTGCCGCAAACATGTTTGTACACCCTGCGCCCAAAGTTGTACCTGATACCGAACACGCTACAGCAGCAACAGGTCCGTATGTGTTACTATTTGCATCATAATAAAGCTCTGCTTGTGAACGAGCACTAGAAAGACCAGCTCTTACTGCGGCATCTGCACCTCGGGTACGAGCTGAATTAAGAGAAGCGAGAACAACTGAAGCCAAGATACCAATGATTGCAATAACAACGAGCAATTCTATCAAGGTAAAACCTTTTAGAGAGTATTTTTTCATAAGAAACTAATTTAAATTTTATTAATATGTGAATGTAAATAATCGATTATTACAAATTCCTTTGTAACTATATAAGTATACCATGCACAGATTTTGAAACAAACAAAAAATCCCCGTTATAGGGGATTTTTTAAAGAAATATTATGGGCAAATAGTATTGGTACCAAGCGCTGTAGTAGATTGTCTTGAATTCCCAGAAGAGTCTACACACCAAAAGGCATTAGATGGATTTCTTAGTGGCGCTTGTACTGCATATGCTGTACTTGTCGCATTTGCTACAACAGGAGCGGTAGTTACCTGTCTTGAGATTTGTACAAGCATAGCTCCAAGACTCTGATTTGCAGGAGGAGTAGAACCTGTAGGTACAGCAAATATACCGGTACACATACCACCCAAATTTCCTGCTCCCACAGAGCAATTTAAGGTACTAGATGAGTAGACTCCGTTATTTAAATCAAAAAAGATTGCAGCCTGTCGTGATAGATTGACCAGCCCAGATCGAACACTAGCATCACCACCTTTACTACGCGCAGAATTAAGTGATGCAAGCACCACCGATGCCAAAATACCAATAATCGCAATAACAACCAAAAGTTCGATGAGTGTAAATCCTTTTTGTTTTTTCATATAAAATAATTATATCACAAGTGTATTAATTGATGCCACCTGCGATATTGTAAATAGGCATAAGTACAGATACCAGGAGGAGCCCCACGCCCAATCCGAGCGTAATAATCATAAATGGCTCGATAAGCCCAATGAGCGTATCTACAGCTTCGGTAACCTCGCGCTGGTAGAATTTTGAAAGCATTTTGAGGATATTACCCAAAGATCCAGTCTCCTCTCCGATACGGATAATCTGTGGCATGAGTTTTGGGATATGCTCGTCGCCTTCGAGAGCTGCAGAGAGCGGCTTGCCGCCCTTTACTTGCTCCATAGCATTTAAAAGGATTGTACGGTATGTGGCATTACCCACAATAGCAGCGGTGATGTCGATAGCGCGGATGATCGGAATTCCTGAAGAAAGCATTGTATCCATATTGTCTGCAATACGCGCGAGGTAGAGCTTGCGAAACATAGGACCAAAAAACGGAACAGAGAGCTTGAGGATATCGAGTTCGGCTTTCCCCTTTTTACTCTTGAAAAACTGCATAAAGGTAAATACAAATACAACAATAGCTATAACGAGCACAAACCAGTAATTTACAAAAAAGTTACTGAGCGCCATGACAGCTTTTGTATAAAATGGCACTTCCTGCCCCGAGTCGAGAATTATCGCAGAGAGCTTTGGGATGACCACAGTGAGCATGAGAGTCATCACTATGGCAAATACCCCAATCACAAAGCCTGGGTACACAAGTGCGTGCTTTGTTTTTGAAGTAAGTGCATACTGGCGGTCGAGGTAGTCTGCAAGGAATGCAAATACTGAAGTGAGCTTACCACTCTCTTCACCTGCTTTTACCATATTGATATAAAAATCCGAGAATACGTCATTTTGTTTTGCAAGTGCCGCAGATATAGAAGAGCCTGACTGAAGGTCTGTCACAATGATATTGAGCTTTTTTTGAAGGACCGGGTTCTCGGTGTTGTTTGCAAGGAGTGAAAACGCCTTGAGAGCAGACACTTGTGCTTCAAAGAGTGTAGACATCTGGCGCGAAAGGATTACTACCTCTTTAAGTGACACTTTTTCAAAAAAAGACATTTGGAACCATTTTTCAGCTTCCTTCTCAGTCTTTAACCCTGTGACAATGAGCCCTCTACGCTGAAGCCCTGCAATCGCGAGCTCCTTACTCACTGCTTCGATAGCACCATCTTTTTTTTCGCCATTTTCGGTGACTGCAGTGTAGATAAAATTCATAGTTCTAGTATATCACTATTTTTATAATAATCGCTCGAGATTTTTTGGATTTGTGGAATACGTATATGCGTCTTCTACGGAAATATCTCCACGTCGCACGAGCTCTATGAGTGAGCGGTTCATATCTATCATGCCAGCCTCTGCTGATGTCTCGATGACTGAGTCTATCTCATGCGTGCGTTTTTCGCGGATGAGATTTGCGACAGCAGTGTTGTTGATCAAAAGCTCGTATGCTGGTACGCGCCCGCCAGAAATCTTTGGGATGAGGCGCTGTGAAAAAATACCGAGCAGCGATGCCGAGAGCTGCGTGCGGATCTGGTCTTGCTTGCCAGAGGGAAATGAGTCAATGATGCGATCAATAGTCTGTGAAGCATTGTTTGTATGAAGCGTAGAAAATACCAAATGCCCAGTCTCTGCAGCAGTGACTGCAGCTGCTATGGTCTCAATATTTCTCATCTCGCCGATGAGGATAGTATTTACATCTTCGCGAAGCGCGGCTTTGAGTCCTACCTCGAAACTCTCTACATCGATACCCACCTCACGCTGTGTGATGATAGATTTCTTTTGCTCAAATGCATACTCGATAGGATCTTCGATAGTGAGTATATGTGCGGCTTTTTCGGTATTGATCACATCTACAAGTGCAGCCATAGTCGCGCTCTTGCCCTGCCCTACAGGACCTACGACGAGGAAAAATCCTTGTCTGCGTCGTGCAAAGTCTAGAAGTACTGGCGGTAGATTGAGCTCTGCAATAGTCTTTACCTGTGGGATCAGGCGAAATGTCGCACCCAATTTACCTTCAGAATAGTATGCATTACCACGGAGGCGGATATGTTCTTGATACTGGTATGAAAAGTCGAGATCGTGGTGGAATGTCAGTGTTGCGAGGTTTTTCTCGGTAAGTATCGCTGCCAAAATACCATCGAGATCTTCTTTGGTGAGAGTGTCGTAATTGAGGAGAAAAATAAGCTCGCCATTTACACGTATTGCAGGAGCGAGCCCTACATTGAGGTGAATATCTGAACCATCTTGCTGCAAGAGTGTGGCAACAAGGGTGTCAAAATAATCCTTGAATTTATTCATGATCGTGAATAATCTGAAGGACTTGCTCGACCACTTCACTAGGGGTACTGTTTGCTTTTACGATATATCCAAGTGCGCCAAGTACTTTTCCTTTGTCGATATCTTCTTGCTGGCCGAGATTGGTGAGGAATATTTTGATAGTCTTTTGGGCGAGGCCTTCTTTATTGATAGCTTCAAGCATTTCAAAACCATCTGTTACTGGCATCACTACGTCCATGAGCATGATATCTGGGGTAAAGCCGTCTTTGAGCTTTTTGATAGTCTCCTCAGCGGAGCTTGAAGTAGATACTACGAACTTTGCATGCGAGAAACGGGTCGCATACATATCCAAAAGGAATGAATCATCATCGGTGATGAGAATATTTTTTATATTTTCTGGGGCTTTTAATTCTATCATAATATATAGTATAGCGTACTTCTAATTAAAGCCAAATACATCCTGCATCGCAATATCGCCTTTGAGCGCCTTGAGAATTGCGTCTTCTTTGATAGTGCGCATTCCCTTTGCGCGGACTACTTTGTAGAGCTCTGGCTCTGTAGGGTTTTTGATAATTGCCTGCTCAACGTCTTTGTCTACTGCAAACATTTCAAATACTGGCATACGACCTTTCATACCAGATGGAGATTCAGACGACGGCTTGACCTCGTACATAGTGTCATTTGATATATTGAGCTTTGCTACTTCTGCTGGATCCATATCTGCAAATTCTTTGCGTATGAGCTCACGAGTCACATCATCCATAGGAATCTGGTGTTTGGCGCTTGGATGTACCTGACGTACAAGACGTTGCGAAATAGAGAGGATGAGAGTCGGCGCGATAAGATATGGATCGACTCCCATATCGATAAGACGCGGTACCACACCAATAGCGGTATTGGTGTGGACTGTAGAGAGCACCAAGTGGCCAGTGAGCGCTGCCTGGATAGCGAGCTGCGCTGTTTCTTTGTCGCGGATTTCTCCCACCATGATAATGTTTGGGTCCTGACGAAGAATAGAGCGCAGCCCAGCCGCAAAGGTATAGCCAATCTCTGGAAGCACCTGAGACTGTGTCACCCCTGCCATGTGGTATTCGACTGGGTCTTCAAGTGAGACAACGTTTTTTGATTCTTTATCTACTGCATTTAGCATCGAGTAGAGCGTGGTCGATTTACCGGATCCGGTAGGTCCAGAGATGAGAATAAGCCCGTATGGACGAGTGAGTGCATTTTTGATCATTGCGAGATGATCACTCTGGAGCGAAATATCTTCGAGTGCTCGTACCCCACGCTCTGAGTCCAAAATACGAAGTACGACTTTTTCACCATAGTACGCCGGGAATGTAGATACACGAAATTCTATCTTGCGATTTTCTATCATTGTGGCAAAAGAGCCGTCTTGTGGCTTGCGCTTTTCGTCGAGACGAAGTTTGGAAAGGATCTTGATACGAGCAACTACCCCATCAAATGCAGAGAGTGGGAGCGTGAGTGTAGTATGGAGCACACCATCCACACGGTAGCGGACATTGACCTTTTCACCACTGTTCTCCACGTGGATATCAGACGCGCCACCTTCTACTGCATGATTTATAATAACTGCTACGATTTTGATGATAGGTGCATCCTCTATTATCTTTTCATTTTTCTTTGGGTCATCACTGGTGAGTGTTATTTTTTGACCATTGTCTTTTACCTCTTTATTTGCGAGGTCGAGCTCATTTGAGAATTCCCCTACTGCTTTATCTACCTCTTCTGAAATGGTCTTGTATTGCTCAAGGACTTGATTAAAATCACCCATTGAAATAAGAAACATCTTGAATGGTGTCCCTTGTTTTACAGAAATGAATTGGAGTGCATTCATTGCCTCCATGTTTTCTGGCTCGGTAATACCTACAGAGAGTACTCCATCTACGAATTCAAGCGGTGCAAAATTGTAGTGTTTTGCAGATTCTTCAGAAATAAAATGAAGTGCGTCTGGGTCTTTTATTTTTGGGTCTATTTTTTTGTATGGGAGCTGATAGTACGAAGCTTTTGCTTGAGTGAGTGCGTCTTCAGAAAGCCCTACCGCTATGAGTGCTTTGTTTGTATCTCCGCCAAATTGACTCTCGAGTTCAGCAAGTACCTGATTGTACTGAAACTCAGTGATTGTTTGTTGTTTTAGGAGGTAGTCTAAAAACATTGCTATAACGTATTAAAAGAAATAATATCTCCTGTTATTGTAGTACCATCTGAGAGTGTCATAGTGGCTTGAATATAATATTGTGTATCTGCAATAAGCTTTTTTGCTACAAATGTTACAGGACCCGAAACTTTTATTTTGATAGGAGTACTTACAGAGCCGAGCGCATCTGTCGTGCCATATGCAAATACGATTGTCGCAGTACTACCTGGATCAAGAGAAGCTTGCGCTTGAAAAATAGCTGATGTTGTTTTGATACTTGTAGGAGTCCCGGTAGATATACTTGCGCCATTGGTACTCACTATTTCTGTAGTTGGTAGTGCAACAGGAAATACCTGCACATCTACATCAGTACCCACTGGTGCAAATGGATTGTTACGACCAATCACCTCTGTACCAAGTGATATCGGATTGTCTTGGAGCGTCTTGTACGCAGGGTTACTAAATATTGAAGTATCAATAGAGACACTGCGAATACTTGCAAGGGCTGCAGAAAAATCATCGAGTCCTGCCAGACTAGTGGTATCTTGATTTGCTACTGCCCCACCAAGCACTACTCCAGTAGACGCAAGCCCACTTTGTGTCGGTGCAGGGGCGTTTTTTTGTGTGAGTGAAAATATAAAAAATCCTGCAATTATCAGCACAATAACGATTATTACAATTTTGAGTGTTTTATTCATATATTTTATTGTCGTAGCCAATACGTAGTGACTTTTACCTTATAAGAAATAAGTCCATTTGCTGACGGTGCGTCTTTTGTATTTTGTGGAGGGACAGGAGTAAAATCTACTTGCTGGATATCAAGGAGGCGGAGATTTTTTTCTATATCAGAAACAAAAGAAAGGAAGTTTTTGTACGTACCGATAGTCTCAAAAGAAATGGTAAATGGCTCATAGGGTGGGCGTGCTGCGGCTTTTACATTTGCTTTTGAGTCGTCTGTTTTGGCATCGTGTGTAGTGTAGGCGACATTTTGTAGTATTGAAAGACCATTTTTTGTCGCAAGCGAATCTATCTGGATAATAAGACGAATGTTGTTTACATTGTCTGGGAGGAGCGTGGTAAGATTGTCGAGATCTGCTTTTGGAATACTATTGTATTTACTGATCAAGTCTGCACGAGATTTGCCAAGTGAGTCTGCTGTAGCGAGTCGCTCATTTCCTGTCGCGATGGTCGCACTGAGTGCTTGTGTACTACGCCACAGAGGGAGAGTATAGAGACTAGCTCCACCAATAGTGAGTACTATAAAAATAATAAGGGTGATATATCTCATATATTATGTCTGGTTAGGCTGACTCATTTTTAAAAAACGCTCATACGACAAATCGTTTGGATCACAAGTAAATACAAGCTTAAAATCGACAGTATTTGTTTTTGTATTTATTTTGAGATCAGAGAAAATAGGATTTTTGATAAGTGGGCTTTTTGTATACGCATCAGACTGGAGCGCGATAGCAGCATAGCTTTTTGCAGTACCAGTGAGGGTCACTGTCACTACAGTTTTTTTTGTCGTGTCGTCTGTTTTGAGCTCATATGAAAAATTGTTGTACACGACAGTACGGAGCGTGGTGTCTTGGAGGGCTTTGAATATTGGAGTTACTGCAACGTGCGTACTGAGGAGTGTCTTGACCCCTGTGATACGAGCGTTTAGTCGCTTCATATCGCTGACAAAATCTGTACCAATACTATCGCGCGCTTTTGCAAGTTTTATATCAAGGTCTGCTTTTTGTTGTACGAGAGTTTTGTTGTATACGTATACACCACCGTATGCAAGCACAGAAATAAGTACCATAAAGAAACACAGAAAACCGATGAGTCCCCCACCACTTTTATGCGTTGTGACAACAACATCACTTGTGTCGATGGGTTTTTTTGGAATAAAAGATGTTGTCGGAGCGAATGGTTCCATATACACGATAAGTATATCACACAACTACAAAAAATTGTGCAAGAATCTATGTGTAAAACTTATTGAATGCGCTTGAGTGCAAGACCAATAGCTGCAGAAAACTCTGGACCGGTAGTTTCGAGGATGCCTTGAAGAAAAACTGGTGCTTCCACTTTTTCAAATGGATTACCGAGTACTACTTCTGCAGAAAATGTCTCACCATAGTATGCGAGCAATCCTTTTGTCATAGCGCCACCACCAGTGAGGATTATTTTGCTTACATTTTTGTTGTAGCGCTTTTCATATCCGAGAATAGTAGTATTTGCCTCTTGTGCAATGAGCGAAAACTGTCCCTTGAGGAGATCTACGAGTGCTGGGTATTCAGCTGCAGGCATAAGCCCATATTCTTTTTTGATTTGCTCTGCTTTTGTAAATTGGAGTGTGAGACTACGTGCTATAGATTGTGTCATATCTTGGCCGCCTTTGTTCACCAGGCGAAATGTCTGCACAATGCCATGTTCTACGATGGTAAGCTTGGTCTTTGATGCGCCAATATCTATAATAAGTACTGGAAAAAGCTCACGAGAAAGGAGTGCGCGGATATTACTAAATAGCTCTATCTCGAGTGAGTCTACCGGCAGATTTGATTTTTGTAATATTTCCGTGCGTTGCGCGAGTGTTTCGTTGAGTGTCGCGACTACCAATACAGATATCTTTGCTTCACCACCACTCTCTGCAATCACACGAGACTCTGTACCAGAGTCTTCCCGCTCAGGGATCACATACCAATCGAGTGATACATCGCTCAGTGGTACTGGGATGAATTTTTTAGCCTCGATAGGGATTGTAGTACCAAGAGCCTTCTCATCGATCTCTGCCGGAAGCTGGAGGATAAATACAATACTCGAAACAGAAGGGATACCAAGCACTACATTGGTACTGGTAATTTTTGTCTCTGTAAAAATATCTTTGAGTGCTTTTACGAGGGTCGGCACATCAGTATTGATAACCTGCCCTATCACCCCATCCTGAATATATGGCCCGAGCGCGAGCGCACCGTATGTCTCGAGGACTGCTTTATTGCCGTCTTTTTTGATATGCACCACTTTGATAGCAGAAGAACCGATATCTATACCGACCGCATCACTTGGGCCACTGTTGCCAAATAGGCCACTAAGAGCTTGTTTTATAGTGTCGAATAGACTACTCATATATATGTAGTATACCGCAATATTGCTATACTTGCCATATATGCTCGAGCGCGTATACAAATTGCTTTTCCCTACTCGGTGTATTGTATGCCAGACCCAGGGAGCCCCTATTTGCAGTAATTGCCAGAAAAAGCTCACCCGAGCACTCCCTCCAGAGTACTTATGGGTCAAAAGTGTATACGGCTATCAAAACTCAATAGTGAAAAGAATTGTAAAACATGCAAAATACAATCACAAAAGTGAAGCACTACTCTATCTAGCGCATCTTGCGAAAATAGAACTCTCCGAGCATGTACAAAAATACGCGCACGGTGGTGATGTAGTGGTAGTACCTATACCGCAGCATATATCAAAGACACATATGCGAGGGTTCAATCAGGCGGCGAAAATTGCTCATGCAATTTTCGCCGCCACTCCAACTTGTACTATAGATGCTACTCTCCTCTCCAAAACTCGCGCTACCACTCCCCAGGCACAAATCCATACCCGCAGCCTCCGCCTCCAAAACACAAAGAATAGTATACGAGCAAATAAATCGTGCGATCCCAAAACGCTCTATATACTTGTAGACGATGTACTCACCACTGGCGGCACCCTCATCGAAGCGCGCAGAGCACTCTACGACGCCGGCGCAAAATATGTACTCGCTATTACGATAGCGCATTAATAAACTAGAAAAAACTCTTTGTTTATGATACAGTGAGCAGTACTTGGAGCCGTGTCAGAGTGGATGAAATATAAACTGCTTTATATTTCATCCGAAGCGTAGCGTAGGCGGCGAACACTCTGACCGGTTTCCGAAGGACGACAATTTTATATTGGAGCCGTGTCAGAGTGGTCGAACGTACCTCTTTGCTAAAGAGGCAAGGTGTAAAAGCCTTCGAGGGTTCGAATCCCTCCGGTTCCGCTATCAAAAAAATTACTATCGTATTGATAGTAATTTTTAGTATAAGTGGAATTTATAGAGGATTCGAACCGCGGGCCGCAGGGCTCGATGAGAGCCCAAAGGTTTCGAACTTCAGCAGAAGTGAGAGGCGAATCCCTCCGGTTCCGCTATAAAAAATCACTATCTTATAGATAGTGATTTTTTATTTAAATATAGTAATAAGATAATAAGCGATTACGCTCGTAAATGCCGTGACAGTCGCCCCCCAAGCAATATCCACCAATGTCATAGCGAGCGGCCAATTACTAATAGTCGCATGATTAGTGAGATCATATGCACCATATGCGACAAGCCCAAGAATTGCTCCACGCCACAAAGCCTCAACCCATGAAGCAGACGCAACCGAAGGCAGCACTACGAGTACAAGTATTCCTAGTGCGTATAGTGGATAAAAGAAAGCCACAGGGGCAATGTTTATGGTCTTACTAAAAAGAAAACCCATCTGATCTGCATAAAAATTTTTTGCGACAACAAGAATCCATATTGCATCTAGGATTGCAAGCGGGATAAGTGTAGCGATGTACGCGAGAAAAGTATTCATACTGTATAGTAAACTAGTATATCACAATACGGTCTAAAACTATTAAAATGAAACTCGCTTTAACTCTGTACCAAGCTTGTATTCTATCTCATTGTCCGATATCCATTTTACAAAAGTAGTAGTTCTGGTCCTAGCGTCAGCAGACTCAGCATCACTTAGGTTTGCCTTTTCCGCAAGTGTCTCTGAATTTTTTACATATAGTCCACACATTCCCTCAAAACAACCACCTACATACACAAAGTTTGTGCCGTTTGGAGAAAAACCAATAAACTTGTTTCCAAGATAATAATTGCCAAGCAATGTAGTCGTATTAGTGGTGCGTGAAAAAATACCTACAACACTATCAGGGGCTAGCGTGTCGCTTTCTATCGTAAAGCCGATTTTCATTGTATCTGGAGAGACAGTGATAGAAGCAAACCTTGTCTGATTTTTGAAAGATATTTTGTTTTCGCAAAATGCTTTTCGATCTGAAGCACTGGCTATATTAACCTCATCACACAGTTGGCTTTTATTTTTAAACCAATTAAAAATTGTATTATCATCAATAGCTAACAACAAATTAGCATCTGCATCGATGCTTTTTTTATCTACCGATAAAAGGGGTGTCGAGAATGTCGCCACAGGGAGATTGTTTGCTGGCAATATCTCACTTGGTGAAGCTGGTGACTTTTTTACTAAAACAAAATACCCTGACACTCCCATTATGATAAGGAGTAGTACTATTACAGATATATTTGCAAAAGCTTTTTGTGAGTTTTTCATACTACGGAGTACGCTATTTGCGCATGGTATTAATAATAGTATTTTATCTCCTCTTCAAAACCTTTTTACTTTTTACCACAGTTTTTGCCGCAGGTTTTTTTGCTGTATAGCTGATTTCTTTTTTTAATAGTACAGATTTTGTACCTGTAGTTGAAAAATATTGGAGATACAGTGTATAAGCTCCATATTTTTCTGGTAATACAAAAATTCCTTTTTGCGCACTCTCCGTATACGGGCGGATTCCTTCATTGGTAAAATTTTGATCTAAAGAAACAGCGTATCCATTTATAAATTGCGGATCTCCATTTAGTTGTAGCTGTACGGTGCGAGAATTTGTAACTTTTGCATTATTATTTATTTTAAAATCAAGCGGGATTTCCTCTCCTTTTATATTTTTCATCCCTTGAGGTCTCACTACTGGCGCAGGCCTACTACTACGCACTGTACGGACCGCATATGAAGCTGAAGTTGTAGCTGCAGTAGTCCCTATTTTAGAAAGCCCTGGTGTACTGCCGAGATTTGCAGACCAAATATTTGCACCATCAAAAGTGAGCGTATACGGGCTTCCTGAAATCCCAGAATATGTAGTCATCGCACCTGTCGGGCTTACCCTTGTAAGAGTATGGTTGGTATAATTTCCTGTCCACATATTGGTGCCGTCGAATGCAATAGAGATAGGCTGAGTATCGGTCCCTGTGTATGTGGTCATCACTCCAGTGGGGCTGATTTTGGTAACGCTAGTAGTATTACCATTGGCAGTCCACATATTAGTACCATCAAATGCGATAGAGCTAGGTCCACTCCCTGTTCCTGTGTATGTAGTCATCACTCCAGTGGGACTGATTTTGGTAACACTATCACTAGAGATATTTGCAGTCCACATATTAGTACCATCAAATGCGATACTTATCGGACCAACACCTACGCCTGTGTACGTAGTTATTGTCCCTGTTGGTCCAATTTTTGCCACACTATCATCGTCGTGATTGACAACCCACATACTGGTGCCATCAAATGCAATTGCCATTGGAAGTGCCCCTATACCAGTATAAACAGTCGAGACACCCGTAGGACTAAATTTAGTTACGCTATTGTTAAACATATTTGCAGTCCACATATTGGTGCCATCAAATGCCATAGCTCGGTGGTAATTTCCATCGCCTGCATATTTGGTAAATGTACCATCTGGAGTAAGCTTCAAGATACTCCCATCTGGCAGATAGTTTGCAGCCCACATATTTGTACCATCATATGCCGCAGTAATCGGATAGTCATCTGATCGAATATAGTTCTTTATTGTAACTTTTGGAGCAACTGTAATACTATTTGAATCCTGTAAAAAATTGTTTGTAGGAGTAAAAGTCGCCTGATACACGAACGGGCTTATAGTAACGAGATCGGAAAGCGCTCCACCGCTGGCGGTCACATCAGATAAATTAAAGTTCACAGGTGCTTCTGAAAAAGTGAATGTAGTAATTGCTGTCTCGCCTATAGTAAGATTTGTATCGCTCATTGATATGGCGACTGTAGGAGCAACTCCTGCAGCGTGTGCATTTTGTATATTTGTAGAAAATAGGAATACTGCAATTAAAAAAATATGTGCTGCTTTTTTTATAGACATGTACACTAGTATACACCTAAACATCTTTATGCTGCTAATATTTTCATGCTAAAATATGCCTATATGCATACAATAATAATTATCGCGCTCGTACTTGCAGCTCTTATCGTACTATTCCTTATTATGGGAGCAATATTACCCAAGCAGTACACGGTATCTGTTTCGACTATTATCAATAAGCCCCTTATTGAAGTCTTCAGCTATGTAAAAACAATCAAAAACCAAGAAGAGTACAGCGTCTGGGTTATGGAAGATCCGAATGTTGCACTCACCTATACTGGCACTGACGGCACAGTAGGATTTACCGCAGCTTGGGACAGCAAAATTGGCAATGTGGGAGCAGGGTCTCAGACTATTGCAAACATTATAGAAAATAGCCGTATCGATATGGATCTTCATTTTATCAGACCATTTGCAGGCGACCAAAAGGCAGCTACTATAGTAGAAGCAGTATCTGACACAGCGACAAAGGTCACTGCAGAATTCTACAGTAAAGACAAATTCCCTATGAATGTGATGTCGTATATGATCGGGAGCAAGATCATCAAAAAAGCACAGCTGCAAAACCTCGCAAATATCAAAGCGAACTTGGAGAAATAAATATTGTGAAGAAATATAATATCCAAGAGATAGTCACATACGCAATATCAACCATTATCTTGCTCGGAGTATTGTATTTTATAGCCTCAATAGATAAAGATACTCTGATAAAAATTGCAGCAGACCTCGGTCCATGGGGAATAATCATTTTCATCCTCATAATATTGTGCACGCAGATATTCGCGCCTCTATCAGGAACCGCATTCTATTTTGCAGCAATAAAGATATATGGATTCGGGACAGTGCTCTTGCTGTTCTACACGACCAGTCTCCTGACCGCAACAATAAGTTTCTTTATTGCCAAAAGATGGGGCAGGAAGATTGTAATCAAACTCATCGGTTCAAAATCAATGGATCGCATAGACGCCCTGTCCATGGAGCACGAGAACCTGCTGCTAATAAGCGGCAGGACTATAGGATTCTTCATATTTGACTTTATCAGCTATGCGCTCGGATTTACCAGGATATCGTTCAGGAAATATTTCTGGTATACGGCACTGCTGACAATAATCCCCCTTGCGCTGCAGTATTTCATTTTCAAGCATACTGATTTCAATACATTCAGAGGGCTCAGCATCTATTATATATCCCTCGTCGCGACCGGAGGAATATTCTTGTATATATTCGCTTCGCTTATGAAGAAAAACAAGAAACTGAGAAAATAATGCTTCCTTATATAAAAGACCTAAGATGAACTTAGGTCTTTTATATTTAGCTATTCCTCTTATTGTGCAGCGGCACATCTTGTTGAGCTTCTCATGCCCGCCCAGTACGGCAAAAAGCTTTTTTCATATATACTGCATACACTATGCGCCGCATCCAGAAACCTATCCTATATATCATTCTCGCATTCTTCGTCGGCATCGTGCTGACGCTTAGCGGCAATATGCTCGTCCAGAAAAAAACTTCACGCTATATATCTGATGCCATTGAAGACCTGCCCCAGCAGAACGTCGCACTCGTGCTCGGCACCAATAGCACGCTCTCAGGCGGTGGAGATAATCCGTATTTTTACAATCGCATCGATGCTGCAGCTGCACTTTTCAAGAGCGGCAAAGCAAGCGATATACTTGTCAGCGGAGACAACCGCAAAGAGCACTACAACGAGCCGGAGGTAATGAAAGCCGAACTCATAGAGCGAGGCATTCCAGAAAATCATATCTACACAGACTTTGCAGGCTTCCGCACGCTCGACTCTGTCGTGCGCGCAAAAGAAGTATTCGGACTGTCGTCTTTCATTGTCGTCTCGCAGAAATTCCACAATGAGCGGGCAGTATATATCGCACGTTTTAAAGGCATAGATGCGTATGGCTATGACGCAAAGGATGTCCCTATCTCGGCCGGCTTCATGACACGCACCCGCGAATACCTCGCCCGCGACAAGATGTTTCTCGATCTCCTACTGCATATACAGCCGCATTTCTTAGGAGAAAAAGTTGAGATTACATGATTTCAAAATGATAGTATACTCATATATATGAATACAATCACCGTGCAAGCAATCATCAACTCTCCTATCGAAACAGTTTGGAAAAATTGGAACACCCCGGAAGATATACAAGCATGGTGTCATGCATCAGAGACTTGGGAATGCCCGCATGCAGAAAATGATCTTGTAGTAGGAGGTAAATTCCTCTCTCGCATGGCCGCAAAAGACGGCAGTGTGAGCTTTGATTTTTGCGGCATATATACAGAAGTACTCCCTCTCGAACTCATCGCATACAAGATAGAAGACGGCCGCACCGTACAGATAACATTTGAAAAGATTTCAGATAATGAAACAAAAGTTACTGAAACCTTCGACCCAGAAACAGAGAATCCTGCCGAGATGCAACAAGCTGGCTGGCAAGCAATCCTCGATAACTTCAAGACATATACCGAAAGCAAATAATATTTTTCTATGAATAAGTATGTAACCCTAGTCCACAGGATAAATGTCGGCTAAAATAATAAAGTCGAGATAATGAAATAGTTACCTTGCACAAGGTCATAGACGAGCCTATACTATATATATGACAAACATACACCCGCTTTTTGTGCACTTCCCTATAGCACTATTATTTGTATATTCTATTATCAAAATATTGCCAGTACAAAAATGGCTCCCAAATATCGCATGGCGAGATATTGAAAAGCTCCTCCTCACCTTTGGTATCCTCGGCGCTTTTGCAGCACTTACTACAGGCGAGACAGCAGAGCATATCTTCCAGCCAGATAGAGCACTTGTAGAGGCTCACTCGACTTTTGCAGCTCTTGCGACATGGATCTATGCAGCCCTCCTCATTGGTATCGTCATCGGCATGGCGCGCCTCCATACGTTTTTTGCAAAGCTTCCAAAAACTCTACAAATGTTTCTTATCAAATTAGAAGCACTCCTCACACACAAAACCTTTAGTGCTGTCCTCGCTTTTCTCGGCCTTATTACTATCGCTGTCACTGGCCTCCTCGGTGGCGTGATGGTATATGGCGCAGATGCAGACCCTGCAGCGAGAGTGGTACTTAAGATACTTGGAATAAGTATATAAAAAAAGATGTTACAAGTTTTCGCCTACATATTTTATTTTATCGCTGCCAGTGCTTCTCCACTCCAAAGACGATGGCTTGCAAAGACAAAAAATTCTGACAATAGTGGGCAAATAGCTTTTGCGTTTCATGTGACTCTTGTTGCAGTTTTTTTGAGTTTAGGACTGCTTTTCTATCAACCTTTTCATATTACTGGAAATATTACGCTCATAGTGATCTTAGTTTTATTGTGTGGAGTATTTGGCTCACTTACTGCTGTATTGGGATACATAGCCCAAAAACATGTGGAGGCGGGAGTAACTAGTGTTATAAGTAATATCTGTACACCTATTACTATTATTCTTGCAACTGTCTTTTTAAATGAAGCGCTTACAAAAACACAAATACTAGGAACAATTATTCTATTCACTGGAATGATAATAGTCTCAAAGAAGCACAGAACTGGTAAATTTAGCTTTGATAAGTATTTCTTGATGATGTTACTGTCGGGTACTTTTCTTGGAATTCTAATTACAGCAGAAAGATATCTACAAAAGACAACAGGATTTACAACAGGGACGATACTCTCCTGGTGGTCAGTTTGTTTATTCCTTGGATTGTTTACACTTTTTACTAAAAACAAGCACTCTTATTTAAAAAAAGATGTGGCTATTACTGGAATATTACGATTCTTACAAAATTTATCATGGGTCAGTTTGGTTTATATTGTTGGTAATCTCAGTTTTGTATCAGCTATCACCACCTTTAAAGTTATTCTTATGTTTATCGCTGGGGCATTATTTCTAAACGAAAAAAAAGATCTACCAATAAAAATTCTCGGGAGTATTATTGCAATAGTAGGATTATTATTAATGAGATAAATTAAAGTGTTTAATATCGCTCGGTATCTCATCGCCTCCCAGGCGCGCGCTTCCGGCTTTCTCAACTCGCATATCCCGAACAGATATTAAAAAACACTCTCAAGAGAGAGTGTTTTTTAATATTGCGGAGAGCGTCGTGTTAGAACCAAACACCGACAAGCCCTGTAATGTTATTTTAGCATTTTTTTAGATTTAAAATCGACGCGTCTCGTGCGGACTAAAAAGTGACAAAAGTTACACGGTATAGGCTATATAAAGTTACAGCCATATGTAACTATTTGTAGATCTGCCAGTCTTCTTCCACTTTAGCGTATTCCTCTCGTGTCTTGTCTCCAAAGATATTGTCATTTAAGGACACCAACGGTGGCTTGCCACGGACTGAATATTCAAGCGTTTTGAACAGATACCCAAGAAATGATCCTGTATAGCGATATCGCCTAACACAGCCCTTTATATGACCATCTACCTCGTCCGCATATCCTCTCCAACGGTACATTTGAGGATAGCGATCAATCCAGTCATCGGTTATATAGGTGATCCATTTTACTACTTCCTCTTCGGCACAGACGTTGCCTTTTTGGCTTAGACGTACCAGACTTATGAGCATTCGGCTTTGCATCTTTTTGTCGTCTTCCGTTGCATAAGCGATAAAGGTATACAGACGATCTTTATATTTTGAAAGAATAATATCTACCTCGGATTGGTTCTCATAGATCCTGATAGATTTTTGTCTATATCTTACCCACCGCTTGCAGAATGATCTATCGAGCGAAGAGGTTACTTTATCCCAGTCGATATCGTCATTCTCGGTTCTGATATTTTTATTGATGTATCGGTATACGCGCGGAGCGTTTTGAAGAATCCAAGAGGAGCTAATCTTTGAGGGGTTTTTCTCAGAGAGAGTGTCGTTTAGAATTTTGATGTGATAATCAAAAGTCATAATAACTACTTTTTATTTTGATTCAATGCTTGATTCTTTTTGATCTGTTTTAGGTAAACCCAAAACAAGCTCATGCATTTTTTCTCTATATTTAATTAAATGATTATTTACAAGTAAAAGGTCTGCTCTTAGTTCTTCAAACTTTGGGTAAGATTCTTGAATTGTTTGTGGGTCAGTTTCTTGGTCTTTTTTTAATTCTTTTTCATACCAGTATCTAAAACGTGCTTGCCAAGAAGTTAAATGAGGGCGAAGTCCTTTATTAAGAACATCAATCGAAAGGCTGATAACTTTCTGAGTGCTATTATTTTTTACTTTACTCACAGGGATATCCTTAATTAATTCTCTAGTTATTGAGAAAAAATTATGCCATGAATCATAAATCTCATAAATAACATCGTGTTTGAGGTCAATTGGTATTCCGATCTTTCTCGTGCTTAGCTCTACCCAAATTTTGTATGCAATTTGCTGATCCTCCCTGTTAGGTTTAAAGGAAATTTTACCTGAGCCAAAACCCATTTCAGCGTTGTCGATTTCAAAATTATCCCCACGAAAAGTTCCTAGGTATTTTTTAATAGCTATTCCGATAAGTATTATCGCGATGCCGATTACAACGACAACGTAGTTGAATTGAAAAGAGAAGTTATAATCTTTTGTCAGCGATATTGAAATGAGTGTTGTTAAAGTATTTTCCATGAAATTAAGGTAGGTTATTGAAATATTGAGGATCAGAATTATCAATGAGATCTTTGTGAGTTACACGGCGTTCGTAAGCTTTATGTATCGCATCCCCAATATGGACTTCATTAAGAGGATAATTGCACTTCCAAAAATATACTTCTGCAAAACCAGATTTCAAACTTTTAACTGTTCGAGGATGTAAGCGAGGATAAAGTAACTCCTGTTTGTACACACCATTCTCAAAAGGATTTATTGGAAAAGTCGGTAGAATTATTACCACTAAACCAGAGTGTCCACCCACCTTTTTGTTTAGACCAGCCGATATCTCCCAATCAACATGTTTTCTTTTGTGAGTATTCGCTCCATATAGTGCGATAACAACACTCGCATCTGAAATATAATCGTCGGCAATAAGACGAGCGGTATAGTCAGTACTATTATCTGGATCGATGTCTCCGATTTGAACTGCCTTAGAAATGAAATGCTCTCCAAATTGTGTCTCAAATTCGTTTCTATGATCTTCGTCATCATGGTGAAAACTAATAAATGCTTTATGTTTTACAACTGGTTGTTGCCCAAAAGGTGTACTCATATATTATCCTCGTGGCGGAAATGGATCATTGCCGTAGCTATTACGCTCTTGAATCTTTCCGTCTTTACCATGAATAAAGTGTTCAACCTTTGCTTTTTCAGCAATATTTTCTGCTCTATTGAGAGCATTCTCTTTTGTGTGATGTGAAGAAAGTGGAGTAGAAGACTTTTCTGCTTTATTTTCCCACATGTGACGATCTGAATTGAAAACTGTATGTATATTTTTTGCCATATGTTTTTAATAATTAACTTTTAATAATACCCACAACCTTTCCGCTTATCTGAAAGTCATCACCCTCGTGAATGAATATCGGTAGATATTTTTCCGTTGAGTCGGCTTCTAAAATAATCATTTTGTTTGCTCTATCTTCTCTGTACCGTTTGATCGTAGCAAGACCATCTATAACAGCGACAACTATGTCGGTATTTTTATAAGTCTTGTATTCACTATCAACCAAAACAAAGTCTCCGCTTTCAATCGTCTTTCCATCAATTTCTGCTTTGTTCATACTATCGCCGTCAGCGATAAGTGCATACAAATTACTTTTATTGCGTGGAAGAAGTGAAGAAGAAATTTTCAAATACTGATCAATATTTTGTTCAGCAAATATTGTGGCAGGACCGCAATTAGCAGACCCAACAACAGGGAGGGAGTAGATCGGACTTGTTGAAGCTTTTGCATAACCTCTTTTGACGAGCTTTATAACCCCTGCTTCAAGATTCATTTGAATTAAACCACCCTCGGCAAGCTTTTGAAGATGGTATTTAGCAGTCTGGGGTTTTCCCTCTGCTCCGACCATTTCAGCTATCTTTCTGAGGCTGTATGAACCAAAATCTTCGTGCGTAGCGATAAGATCTAAAAGTTGCTTTTGTATGATATGCATAGGTGTAGTATAGCATGTTCAAAGTAAAGTGTAAATAAAGATTTGACATTTTACACCTCTCCTTGATAGAATAGACATATGGAGCAGAAATTAGTATTACACGAAGTTATTCACGAACCCAAATTGGGTGATATTATCATCGAAATAACCGATGTTCAATTCCACACCAATGCACGTGTAACCACTTCCCAAGCAAATACTATTGATCGCTCCGTGCAGTCAAATAAACCTGGTCGAGTATTTTCCCCAATGAGCCAAGGCTCATTGAAAATTATAGAAAACAATACATTAGTGTTTTCTGGTCCATTTTTTGATTACGAACAACTCAAAATTCTTGTTACAAAATACAACCAACAAGGAAAAAGAGTTTTTATTAAAAAACCGACAGCCAAAATACCGCTTCTCCCTGGTAAAGATACTGTTGAGTTCGTAAATAGCATAAAAGGACAAAGAATTTTAAGGAGATTAGAAAAACAGGAAAAGATTGCTTAAAATAAGAATGCGTAGTAACAAGCGAATAGTGTAGCTCCCTAGGACATGCCTATTCCGCGCAAAAAATAGCAGAAGCTTCGAACTTCTTTTATTTTGTGTGTGGAATAGGCTTTTTCTATACCTAATTTCCATACATTTTATTAAATATTATTAATAAAATGCTATGCAAAAAATACAATGGCGTGCAGAAGTGAGAGATGTTAACGCTCTCATACCTTGGAAAGAAAACCCAAGAAAAATAACAAAGGTCGCTCTTGAAAAGCTAAAAGAAAAAATCACACAAAGCGGTTTCCATAGTGTGATTGTGGTTGATACCGACAATACCATTTTGTCAGGGAATCAAAGAAAAACTGCTCTTACTCAATTAGGAATCAAAGAAGTTCCTGTACTCGTTCCTGATCGCACTCTCACAAATGATGAGCGTACAAAGATTGCACTTGAAAGCAACGTCAACGATGGCGAATGGGATTTTGAAAAGCTCAAGTCATTTGATTTAGATCTCATAAAATTTGCAGGGTTTTCTGATATGGAAATTGCAAAGTTCTGGGACGAAGACAAAGACACGAAAGACGACAAATTTGATGTCGACAAGGAAATCAAAAAGATAAAGACCCCTGTTGTGCAAAAAGGAGATCTCGTTGTTATGGGCGATCACAAACTTTTGTGTGCCAGCTCAACAGACATACACGCTGTACAAAAACTATTTGGTGAACACAAAGCCACGGCTATATACAGCGATCCACCGTTCAACATTGGGCTGTCATATGACAAAGGCGTTGGTAACACCCGAAACTATGGTGGGTCTTTCGACGACAATCAATCACCGAAAGAGTATGTTGAATTTATCCGACAAGTCTTAAAATCTGCTCTTGCTGTATCTGTTAATGATCTCCATGTGGCGTTCTGGGCGGACGAAGCGTGGGTGTGGGTTTTTCAAACTCTCTACATGGAACTCGGTATCAAGAACAGACGTTTAAACGTATGGGTTAAGAACAATTCATCTCCGACCCCTACAGTCGCTTTCAACAAGTGTACAGAATTTTGTGTTTATGGAAGCAAAGGGTCGCCGTACTTGTCTAACTTAGTTAAAAATCTCAATGAGATACAGAACAAGGATTTAAGCACAGGCAACCAACTACTTGAAGAAATCTCAAACCTTTGGGCAACGAAACGACTTCCATCGAACCAGATGGAACATCCAACAAGCAAGAATCCAGAATTACATCATAAGTTCATCATGCGTTGCACTAAACCAGGCGACATTATTTTTGATGCCTTCTCGGGATCGGCAAGCACGATGATCTGTGCGGAGCAATTGGGTCGCAAGGTGTATTCCTTAGAAATCGAGCCTGTGTTTTGTGATTTAGCAATTCGCCGTT
>JACCDG011663209.1_pt1 | contig 26035 bp, 27 predicted proteins | sample 7442471 | NCBI WGS metagenome assembly JACCDG01 (sample SAMN15323444, study PRJNA562643) | freshwater metagenome | isolation source: river surface water | place: USA:Blue River Watershed | collected 2017-08-17 | reverse complement strand
GCCGAGCTTGCGCCCGTCGTCGACGATCAGGATGGCGCCGCGCGCCACCTCGCTGCCGGTGCCGGCCGTGGTCGGCACCGCGATCAGCGGCGCCACGCGCTCGGTGATCTTGGGCGAGCCGCCTTCGATGGTGGCGTAGGTCTTGAGCGGCCCCTCGTGGCTGACGGCGATGCTCACGCCCTTGGCGCAGTCGATGGCCGAACCACCGCCCACGGCGATCAGGCCGTCGCAGCCGCGCTCGCGGTAGAGGGCGGCGGCGGCGCGCACGGCCGCTTCGGTCGGGTTGGACGGGGTCTGGTCGAACACGCTGACCTGCAGGTCGGGCAGGGCGGCCAGGGCCTTGTCCAGGATGCCCACCGCCTTGACGCCGGCATCGGTCACGATCAGCGGACGCGCGATGCCCACGCGCTGGCATTCGCTTTGCAGCTGCGACAGGGCGCCAAAGTCGATCTGGATCTGGGTGAGGTAGAAGATGGACGCCATGCCCTGCCTTTCGTGGGTATTTGGTGCCATCGATTCTCATGCCAAATTCGGGGCTTTCGCCCTGCGCCCGCGTCACGTTGGCGATACCGGCGCGCACCCGCATTGGAAACGAACACATGGATTTTTCAGCATGGTTGGCACGGCTTGCATCCTGGTGGTCGCTGGCGCGCTGGCGTGAGCGCTGGTTCGGTGGCCGGCACGGCCAGACCCTGTCGCCCGCGCCCGAGCGGCTCAGCCTGGGCCACAGCCCGACAGGCATCGCCTCGGTCGTGATCCCTGCGCTCAACGAGGAAAAGCGCATCGCCGAGGTGGTCGCGTACGCGCTCGCGGACCCCGCCACCGCCGAAGTCATCGTGGTCGACGACAGCTCGATCGACAACACGGCCGAGCTGGCCCGCCAGGCGGGCGCCCGCGTGATGACCAGCAGCATGCTGGGCAAGGGCGGCTCGATGCGCGATGGCCTCGAACAAGCCCAGCGCGAGCTGGTGGTTTACCTCGACGGCGACCTCGCCGGCCTCAGGCCCCGCATCATCAGCGCGCTGTGCGAGCCTTTGCTGCGCGGCCAGGCCGACTTCGTGAAAGCCCGCTTCGGGCGCGGCGGCGGCCGGGTCACCGAGCTCACAGCCAAGCCCATGCTCAAGATCTTTTTCCCCGAACTGGCCAGCTTCGCCCAACCCCTGGGCGGCATCATCGCGGCCCGCAAACCCCTGCTCATGCCCCTGCACTTCGAAGACGGCTACGGCGTGGACGTGGGCCTGCTGGTGGATGCGCACCTCTCGGGCGCCCGTCTGGCCGAAGTCGACATCGGCGCGCTCGAGCACGACAGCCAGCCGCTGCAAGACCTGACCCTGATGGCCAACGAGGTCGGCCGCGTGATCTTTCACCGCGCCAGGGCCGCCGGCCGGCTGCATGTGGAGCAGGTCGCGGCGATGTACGAATCGCAGCGCCAGGCCGCGGCCGGCATCGACTACATCCTGACGCGCCGCAAGCAGCGCCAGCGCCTGCTGCTGCTCGACATGGACGGCACCCTCACGCCCTCGAGTTTCGTGCTCGAGCTCGCGCGCGCCAGCGGCCAAGAGGCCGCCATGCGCCAGCTGCTCGAAGGCGAGAGCGATTCGGTGATGCGCAGCGCCCACATCGCGCGGGTGTTCCAGTACCTGCACAAAACCAGGTTCGAGGAGGTCGCACGCCAGATGCCCATCCGCGAGGGGGTGGTGGCTTTTGTCAACCAGATGCGGCGCCAGGGCTTCATGGTGGGCGTGGTCAGCGACAGCTATTTCGTGGCCGCCGAAATCGTGCGGCGGCGCATCTTCGCCGACTTCGCGATGGCCCACACCATCCAGTTCGACAACGAGGTCTGCACCGGGCAAGTCCGGATCAACCCCGCCTTCCTGCCGCCCGGCGTCGACGGCGCCGCCTCGGCGGCGGACCCCGCGGTGTGCAAAAGCCATGTGCTGCGGCGTTTCCTCGAAGACACCGCGTCGCCGCCGATCGACCTGAGCTGGGTGGTGGGCAACGACCTCAACGACCTCGAACTCATGCGCCTGGCCGACCGCGCCTTCACCCTCGCGCCCACTTCGGCGCTGGTGGCGCTGGAGCCGAGCATCACGGTGGTGCCCTCGTTTCAGGCGTTGCTGCAGCAAATGCCGAACCTGCACGAGCCCCGATAATTGCCGCTGGCCCAGCCGCTCACCCGGGCGGCGCCAGGCCCAGCGTGCAACCATGAGTTCCCACCACACCCACCCGCATTCGCGCCTGGCCCCCGCCGCCCGGCTGCTGATCGAGCGCATCCACCGCGCCGGCCGCCCGCCCATGGAGGCCATGACGCCCGCCCAGGCGCGCGAGTTCTACAACATCGGCGGCCCCATCCTGGACCTGCAGCCGCCGCCCAAGGTCGACCGCGTGGAAGAGCTGCAAGTGCCCGTGCGCGATGGCCACCATTGCGCCGCGCGCCTGTACGCGCCGCACAGCGAGGCGCCGCTGCCGGTGCTGCTCTACCTGCACGGCGGCGGTTTCACCGTGGGCAGCCTGAGCACGCACGATGTGCTGTGTCGCCAGCTCAGCCGCCAGGGCCATTGCGCCGTGCTCTCACTGGATTACCGGCTGGCGCCCGAGCACCGCTTTCCGACCGCGCTGCACGACGCCTGGGACGCGCTGAACTGGCTGCGGCTGCAGGGCGCCACGCTGGGCCTGGACACCGCGCGCATCGCGATTGGCGGTGACAGCGCCGGCGGCACGCTCAGCGCCGTCTGCGCGCTGATGGCGCGTGACGCCGGCTTGCCGCTGGCCTTGCAGCTCTTGTTCTACCCCGGCTGCACCGGCCGCTGCGACCTGCCTTCGCACCACGCTTACGGCAAGGGCTTCTTGCTCGACGTGAGCACCATCGAGTGGTTCTTCAACCATTACATCGACGAAGCCGAGCGCGAGGACTGGCGCTTTGCCCCCATCAACGCGGCGGACCACAGCGGCGTGGCCCCGGCCTGGATCGGCCTGGCCGATTGCGACCCGCTGACCGATGGCGGCATGCGCTACGCCGACACGCTGCGCATGGCCGGTGTGCCGGTCGATCTGGAGGTCTACCGCGGCATGGTGCACGGCTTTGCCACCATGGCACGCGCCTTGCCCGACGCACTGACGGCCCACGCCGACGCGGGCCGCGCCCTGAGACACGCTTTTGGCTGAACCTTCGCCGTTCGGGCTGAGCCCGTCGAAGCCCACCTTTTGAAAGCCACACACCATGAAACGCCAGGATTTCCGTTTTGCCCACCGCCTGCGGGTGCGCTGGGTTGAAGTCGACATGCAGCAGATCGTCTTCAACGGCCACTACCTCATGTACTTCGACACCGCCGTCACCGACTACTGGCGCGCGCTGGCCATGCCCTATGCGGCCACCATGCAGCAGCTGGGCGGTGACCTGTATGTAAAAAAAGCCAGCGTCGAGTACCACGCCAGCGCCGAGATGGACGATTTTCTGGAGGTCTGCATGCGCTGCGAGCGCGTGGGCAACTCGTCCATGACCTTTGCGGGCGCGATTTTCCGGGGTGATGAGTTGCTGATCACCAGCGAGCTGGTTTATGTGTATGCCGACCCGGTGGCCAGGAAAAGCCAGAGCGTGCCCCCGGCCTTGCGCGAGTGGCTGCTGGGCTTTGAGCGCGGCGAGGAGATGGTGCAGCTGCACCTGGGCACCTGGCAGGACCTCAAAGCACTCGCCGCGCCATTGCGCACCGAGGTCTTTGTCCATGAACAACAAGTGCCGGCCGAGATGGAGTGGGACGCCGACGATGCCAGCGCGCTGCACTGCGTGGCCACCAACCGTCTGGGCATGGCCCTGGCCACGGGGCGGCTGCTGCGGCACGCGCCGGGCGTGGCGCGCATCGGCCGCATGGCCGTGAAGAAGGCGCTGCGCGGCAGCGAGCTGGGCCGGCGCGTGCTGGACGCGCTGGTGCACGAGGCCCGGGCACGCGGCGACCGCGAGGTGTTGCTGCACGCGCAGTGCAGCGCCGAAGGCTTTTACCGACGCGCGGGGTTTGTGCCGCGCGGCGCGGTGTTCGAAGAAGCCGGCATCGCGCACATCGAAATGGTGCGCGCGCTGGCTTAAATGTCTTCGAGCAGCGGATAGGGCAGGGGCAAGAGCAGCAGTTGCGCGCCCTGGGCCGAGTCGGCATGCCAGCCGCTGGCCATGCTCTCGAGCGTGCCACTGACCAGGGCGTCAAAGCCGCTGCCATCGGGCCGGACGGCCGATTGCACCACGGTGGCGCAAGGCTGCTCGGGGTCGGTGGGCGTGAACACCGCTTGCCCGGCTTGCAGCGCCACCGGGCTGAACACGCGCGCCATGCGGCGCTTGAGCGTGCCGCGGAACTGGCTGCGCGCCACGACTTCCTGGCCGGGGTAGCAACCCTTCTTGAAATTCACGCCGCCCACCGATTCGTAATTGAGCATCTGCGGCACAAAGGCCTCGAACAGCGGTGCGCTCAGCAGCGGCACGCCGCTCAGCACCTCGGCCCAGGCCCAGAGCTCGGGGGCGAGCGTGGCTTCGGGCGCGGGCGCATCGGCCGGACCCAGCCACAGCGCGCGCGCCGTGGCGGCCTCGCCAAGCCGTGCCGGGTAGAGCGCCACCGCATGGGCACCGTCGCTGGCCGTGCTTTGCCATGGAGCGGCGTCGCCAACGTGCGCCTGGGCGGCGGCGCCGAGCAGGCCGCGCAAGGTCCACTGCGCGCTCGCGTCGTGCAGCTTGACCTTGGCGCGCAGCACGAACATCGTCAGGCGCTTGAGGGTTTGCGGCAGCAGCTCCAGGGGCAGCACCAGCAGCAGCGTGTCGGGCGCGGTCTTGAGCACGACCAGGCTGAGCTGCATGCGGCCCTTGGCATTGCACCAGGCGGCCAGGCGGGCCTGGCCCACGGGCAGGAGCAGCACGTCGTTGGTCAGCTGGTTGTGCAGGAAGTTGGCCGCGTCTTCGCCCTGGGCCTGGATCACGCCCAGGGCGGGCAGGGCGCACACGCCCTGCAGGCGGGCAACGAGTTCGGTGTTGGCTTGCATGCGCTGAATTATCATGCCCACTGCAGTGAACACGAGATCGATGAGGGTATGCCGTTGGCCAAAGGCCTGATCAAACTCCTGGGCGTGGTGCTGGCCCTGGCCGCCATGGTGGCCGCGCTGGGCGCCTGGTGGGTGCATGCGCCCCTGTCGACCGGACCGGCCCAAGCCACGCTGGACCTGTCGATCGAGCCCGGCACGCCGCCGCGCGCCATGGCGCAGCAGGCGGTCGACGCCGGCCTGCAGACCTCGCCGACCCTGCTCTACGCCTGGTTTCGCCTCTCGGGCCAAAGCCGCCAGATGCGCGCGGGCAGCTACGAGATCGCGCCGGGCACCAGCCCCAGGCGGCTGCTGTCGATGCTGGTGCGCGGCGAGGAAAGTCTGCGCAGCCTGACCCTGGTCGAGGGCTGGAACTGGCGCCAGGTGCGCCAGGCCCTGGCCAAGGCCGAACTGCTCAAGCCGGACAGCCAGGCCCTCAGCGACGAGGCCCTGATGGCCCAGCTGGGCCGCCCGGGCGTGGCGCCCGAGGGGCGCTTCTACCCCGACACCTACAGCTACGCCAAAGGCTCGAGCGACCTCAAACTGCTGGCCCGCGCCCTCAAGGCCATGGACCAGCAGCTCGGCAAGGCCTGGGCCGCGCGGGCGCAGGACAGTGTGCTGCAGTCGCCCGAGCAGGCGCTGATCCTCGCCAGCATCGTCGAAAAGGAAACAGGCCGCGCCAGCGACCGGCCCATGATCTCGGGGGTGTTCCACAACCGCCTGCGCATCGGCATGCCGCTGCAAACCGACCCCACCGTGATCTACGGCCTGGGCGAGGCCTTTGACGGCAACCTGCGCCGCATCCACCTGCGCACCGACACGCCCTGGAACACCTACACCCGCACCGGCCTGCCGCCCACGCCCATTGCCATGCCCGGCAAGGCCGCGCTCCTGGCCGCTGTGCAGCCGGCCAGCAGCCGCGCGCTGTACTTCGTGGCCAAGGGCGATGGCAGCAGCCAGTTCAGCGAGACGCTCGAAGCCCACAACCGCGCGGTCAACCGCTACCAGCGTGGCCTGGCCGTGCCCGATTGAGGCCCACCGAGCCTGCGACAATGCCGGTTTTCGCATTTGCAGCATGAGCAGCGGTCTTTTCATCAGCTTCGAGGGCATCGACGGTGCCGGCAAGTCCACCCACATCGCGGGCGTGGCCGAGCGCTTTCGCGACGCAGGCCGCCAGGTGGTGCTCACGCGCGAACCGGGCGGCACGCCGCTGTCCGAGCAGCTGCGCGAGCTGGTGCTGCACACGCCCATGGACGCGCTGACCGAGGCGCTTTTGATGTTCGCCGCACGCCGCGAGCACCTGGTGCAGGTGATCGAGCCCGCGCTGGCGCGCGGCGATGTGGTCTTGTGTGACCGCTTCACCGACGCCACTTTCGCCTACCAGGGCGGCGGCCGGGGTTTTGACTGGGCCGTGCTCGGCCGGCTCGAAGCCATGGTGCAGCGCCTGGACGCAGGTGGTTTGCGCCAGCCGCAGCTCACCGTCTGGTTCGACCTGGACCCGGCCGTGGCCGCCGAGCGCCTGGCCTCGGCCCGGGTGCCCGACAAATTCGAATCGCAGCCCGCCGCCTTTTTCGCCGCCGTGCGCGAGGGCTACGCCCGCCGCGCCAGCGAGCAACCGCAGCGCTTTGCGCGCATCGACGCCGCCCAGGCGCGCGAAGCGGTCTGGCAAGACGTGCTGGCCGTGGTGCAGCCTTGGCTGAGCGGGGAGGGCGCATGAGCAGCACCCCGCAAGCCCCCTGGATCGCCCAGCAGCTGCAGCACCTGCTGGCCCAGCGCGGCCACGCCTGGCTGCTGCAAGGCCCCTCGGGCTTGGGACAGTACGAGCTGGCCCTGGCCATGGCCTCGGCCTGGCTCTGCGAATCGCCGAGCACGCAGGGCGCCTGCGGCCAATGCCCGAGCTGCCACGCCATCGCCGTGCGCACCCATGCCGACCTGGCGGTGCTGATGCCCGAAACCCAGATGCTGGCGCTGGGCTGGCCGCTCACGGAAAAGGCGCAGGCCGAGATCGACGACAAGAAACGCAAGCCCAGCAAGGACATCCGCGTCGAGGCCATGCGCGAGGTGGTTGAATTTGCCCAGCGCACCGACGCGCGCGGGCGCGGCAAGGTGGTGCTGGTCTACCCGGCCGAGCGCATGAACGCGATCAGCGCCAACGCCCTGCTCAAAACCCTCGAAGAGCCGCCGGGCGATGTGCGCTTTGTGCTGGCCACCGAGGCCGCGCACCAGCTCTTGCCCACCATCCGCAGCCGCTGCCAGTCGCACACCATGGCCTGGCCCGATACGCATGCGGCGCTGGCCTGGCTGGCCGGGCAGGGCATGGACGACGCCGCCGCCCAAGCCTTGCTGCGCAGCGCCGGCGGCCGCCCCAGCGACGCGCTGCGCCAGACCGACAGCGGCCAGCACCCAGCCTGGTGGGCCGCCTTGCCCAAGGCCATGCAGCAGGGCGACGCGGCGCACCTGGCCGATCTGACGCCCGCACAGGCCATCGACGCGCTGCAAAAGCTCTGCCACGACCTGATGCTGCGCCAGGCCGGGGCCGAGCCGCGCTTTTTCATGGCCAGCCAGCTCCCGGCTTGCGGCGCTTCGGTGATGGCGCTGACCGACTGGTTCAAGCGCCTCATGCAGGCTGCGCGCACCGCCGAACACCCTTTCAACGCCGGGCTCATGCTCGAAGCCCTGGCCAACGACGCGCAGCAGGTGCTGCTGGCGCGCGGCTGACCTTTCAATCGCCATGTTCATCGATTCGCATTGCCACCTCAGCTTTCCCGAGCTGTCCAGCCAGCTGCCGCAGATCCTGGACGCCATGGCCCAGGCGCGCGTGGAACAGGCCCTTTGCATCTGCACCACCATGGAAGAGTTCGATGCGGTGCAGGGCCTGGCCGCGCAGCACCCGCAGCTGTGGGCCAGCGTGGGCGTGCACCCCGACAACGAGGGCGTGCACGAGCCCACGGTGGCCGAACTCGTGGCCGGCAGCCAGCGGCCCAAGGTGGTCGCGATCGGCGAAACCGGGCTCGACTACTACCAGATGGACGAGCGCAAGGGCGGGCGCAGCGTGGCCGACCTCGAGTGGCAGCGCAACCGTTTTCGCACCCACATCCGCGCCGCGCAGCAAACCGATCTGCCTTTGGTGATCCACACCCGCCAGGCGTCTGACGACACCGTGGCCATCCTGAAAGAAGAGGGCGGGGCAAGCGGCGTCTTCCACTGCTTCACCGAAACCGAGCAGGTGGCGCGTGCCGCGCTGGACCTGGGCTTTTACATCTCGTTTTCGGGCATCCTGACCTTCAAGAGCGCGGCCGATCTGCGCCAGGTGGCCCAGTTCGTGCCCGATGACCGCCTGCTGATCGAGACCGACAGCCCCTACCTGGCGCCCGTGCCTTACCGTGGCAAGACCAACAACCCGTCTTATGTGCCTCATGTGGCGCAGCTGCTGGCCGAGCTGCGCGGCTGCACGGTTGAGGCCATTGCCCAGCAGACCACGGCGAACTTCCACCGCTTGTTTGCCAGAACCCAGGTCAATTAAAGTTAGATATAACTTGAATTAAATGAAAAAATACATTGTCAATATTGGACTTTTCGTTTTTTCAAGCCTCGCTTGGGCTGGAGCCTATGACGATTTTTTCAAGGCCATTCAACTCGACAACGCGCGCGAAGTTCAGCGCTTGCTGGACCGCGGCCTGGACCCCAACACCCCCAATGCACAAGGCATTCCGGGCTTGCTGCTGGCCACACAGGAGCAGTCTTTCAAGGTGGCCAGCCTGCTGGCCGCCGATCCCCAAACCGCCGTTGACCCGCGCTCCGAGCGCAATGAAAGCCCGCTGATGCTGGCCGCCTTGCGCGGCGAGCAGGCACTGGTGCAACTGCTGGTCAGCCGCGGTGCCGAGGTCAACAAATCGGGCTGGACACCGCTGCATTACGCCGCCACCGGCGGCCAGCTGCGCGTGGCGGCGTTCCTGATCGGCGCGCAGGCCGAGGTCGACGCAGGTTCGCCCAATGGGACCACGCCGCTGATGATGGCGGCCATGTACGGCAACGCCGACACCGTCAAATTCCTGCTGGAGTCTGGCGCAGACCCGTCCATTCGCAATGCACAGGGCTTGAGCGCGCTGGAATTCGCGCAACGCGCAGGCCGTGCCGACTCGGGCTCCTTGATCGAGCAGGTGCTGCAACGCCAAAGCCAGGCCCGTCGCTGACAGCTGGCTCGTCCGGCTGCGGAGCTGATGCCTATAACTTTGCACGATGTATATTATGTAAAGTTAAGGGCATGTGGCTCAAGCAGACAGCACGCATGCCCACATGGCTCGGTGTCTTCGCCCTAGGTTTGGCACGCATCAAGGCGCCAGGGTCAAGACGTGCTTGAACTGCGCAGGCCGCAAGGCCAGGCTGCGGTAATGGCCATTGGCCCAGGCGGCAGCCATGTCGCGGCTGCGTGGATCGAAGGGGTGGCCCGACTGCCCGGTCTGGTAGATGAACTGCGAGCGCTCCAGGTCGGCCAGATCGTAAATCGCGCGCATCGACGCCGCATGGCGGTTGGCGAACGGCGTCAGGGCGTCGTTGGCCCAGTACTGCCCCACATTCACGGTGAACAAATCGCCGGCGCTGGGCACCTGCTCGTTGAAGAGCCGCTGCAGGCCGGGCACATTGCCAAAGGGCCGGTGGTTGCTGATGGCCGGGTGCAGATCGCCCCATCGCCAGCGCTCGGGGTTGGAACCCATCTGCGCCTGCAAGCGGTTCAGCGCCTTGTCCATGGCGCGGTCGATGGCCGCCGCGCAGCCATCGCCCCGGCACCAGAACGCGTCGGGACGCGCCAGCATGCCTTCGAGGCCCGCGCGGAAATGGCGCTTGCCGTAGAGCATGGCCATGCGCGCCTCGCCCAGGCGCGGCACCAGCAGATCCAGCGTCAGCTCGTGCGCCCAGACGTTGAGCAGGGCCGCGGCGGCGCTGTCGCGCGTGACCTGGCCATCGAAGGCCTTGAGCAAAGCCAGTGCCTGCGCGGCCAAGGGGTGCTGCGGGCGTGCCTGGAGCGCGTGCGGCAAAAGGGCTTGCGCGCCCAGCGACAGCACATCGTGCTGCAGGCTCGCCATGGCCTGGGCCTCCAGCGGGCCGGGGACTGAAAGCACTTGGCGGATGCGTTCGTAGCGTTCGGGGGTGACCCAGTCGCTGCCCAGGAAATGCGGGTAGCCCTCGGCGGTGATGCGCTGGTTGGCCGTGGCGTGCCAGCCCTGGGCTTCGATTTCGGCGTGCGCGCGGGCGGGTGTTTGCGCATAGGGCAGCCATCCGGTCCAGTCGTAGGCCGCGATCCAGCCGGGTGCGGGCGCCACGCCCATGAGGTCGTTGCGTTCGGCGCGCACAGGCACTTTGCCGATGGCCTTGAAAGCCACCTGCCCTTGCGTGTCGGCCATCACCACGCTTTGCATGGGCGAGTGGTGCTCGGCATAGGCCGCCTGCAGCTCGGTCACGGTCTGGGCGAAGTTGGCGTTCAGGCCCGCGTCCAGGGTGCGGTTGTCCGCTTCGAGCGCGGCCCAGCGCAGGGCCATGGCGTAGCGTCGCTGGTCGAGCAGGCCCTGGTAGATCGGCTGCACATCGCTGATGACCGGGCCGTGGCGCGTGCTGCGCACCTGCAGCGTCACATCGCCCTGCCCTTTGACGCGGATGGTCTCCTGGCGCAGCGCAAACTCGGCCCAGCCCTCGGGCGTGCGGTAGCGGCTGGCCTGCTCGGGGTCGATCTGCTCCAGGTAAAGGTCCTGCACATCGGGGCCGGTGTTGGTGAAGCCCCAGGCCACGCCCGCCGTGCGTCCCAGCACCACAAAGGGCATGCCCGGCAAGGTGGCGCCGACCACATCGAGCGCGGGCTGGCCCGCTTGGGCCGGTGCCTGCAGGTGGGCGAAGTACCAGATGGCCGGCGCGCTCAGGGCCAGGTGGGGGTCGTTGGCCAAGAGCGGCTTGCCGCTGCTGCTGCGGCTGCCGGGCACCACCCAGTTGTTGCTGCCCTTGCCATCGAGCGTGCCGACGTCACGCACCCACGCTTGCGACCATGCGGCCAAGGTTTGCGGCACCGGCTGCTGCGCGGTGGGCGCCGAGGCGGCCGCATAGGCGCCCAGCTCGCGATACAGCCGGGCCAGGTCCACCCGGGTGGCTGGGTCTTCGCCCGGATACGGCGGCATCAGCTGCCACAGCTGCTCGGTGCTGAGCACCTGGGCCAGCGAAAAGCGCGCCGCCTCGTTGCCCCAGTTGCCGCCCAGATCGAGCGCCATCATCAGCGACCAGCCCACACTGTCTTCGGGCGACCAGGGCGCCCCACCCTGCCCGCCCGCGCGCGTGCGCAGCAGGCGGAATTCGGGCGAGCGCCCGGCCGCGCCGCTGGCATGCGCCGCGGCAATGCCTTCGCTGTAGGCTTGCAGCGCCTCGCGCGTGCGCGGCGACAGGCCGGCCAGCTGCTGGCGCGCCACGGCCATGATGCCCAGCGTGCGCATGAGCTTGTCGGTGCCGAGCGTCGAAGGGCCAAGGATTTCAGAGAGCTCGCCGCGCATGAGGCGGCGGTTGAATTCGAGCTGCCAGCCACGTTCCTGGGCATGGACAAAGCCCAGGGCGCGCCAGGCGTCGCGTGCGCTGCCCGCCTGGATGTGCAGCACATCGCTGGCATCGCGGCCGACCTGCACGGGGGCTTTGAGGCCGGGCAAGGCCAGCTGGCCATCGAGCTGCGGCAGGCTGCGCTGCATCTGCGCCATCAGCACGCCACCGGCGGCCAACACCAGGACCACGAGCGCCACCAGGGCGCGCCACAACCAAGCCATTGTTTGTCTCCTGGGCCGCTGCGAGCGGCCTCGTGTTTGTATGGACCTTAAATGTGGCCCCAAACCACCAGCGCGTCACGCCCCTCGGTGACAAGGTCGACCTTGGCCCCCACCGGCAGCAGCACCTTGGTCGGCACATGGCCGAAGGGCAAGCCAGTGAGCACCGGCACCTTGAGCTGGCTGCGCAGCCAGGCCACCACGCTGTCGAGCTTGAAACCCTTGTCGTGCGTGGGCACCAGTTTGTAGTTCGTGAACTGGCCCAGCAGCACCGCTTTTTGGCGCGCCAGCACACCCGCGTGCAGCAGCTGCGTGAGCATGCGCTCGATGCGGTACGGGTGCTCGCCCACGTCTTCGAGGAAGAGCACACCCTTGTCGATGCTCGGGCAATACGGCGAGCCCAGCAGGCTGCACAGCACCGACAGGTTGCCGCCCCACAGCACGCCGTCTTTGACGCGGGCCTGCAGCGCGGCCTCGGCCTTGGGGCGCTGCCAGCCCGCGCCCTCGCCTTGCTCCTGCAGCAGGTCGTCGAAGCAGGCTTGCAGGATGTCGTCTGGCTCGACCTCGGGGCCGAAGTCTTCGCCCAGCGCCGGGCCTTGCCAAGTGATGCGGCCGGTTTGGGCCAGCACCGCCTGGTTGAAGGCGGTGAAGTCGCTCAGGCCGACAAACTGCGTGCCCGCGTCAATCGCTTTGGCGATCGCCTTGTAGGGCAAGCCCGGCAGGATGCGCGTGAGGCCGTAGCCCCCGCGCGAGATCAGCGCCACATCGGCGCCGCTGGCCGCGGCGCGGCCGATGGCGGCGATGCGGGTGGCGTCGTCACCGGCAAAACGCAGGTGGCTGGCGAGCGCAGCTTCGTCCACTTCAACGTCATGGCCCTGGGCCTTCAGGCGCTGGAGGCCGCGGCGAAAAGCGGCTTTGTCGCGCACCGCGCTGGAGGGGGAAAAAACGTAGATGTGGGCCATGGCAATGCTTTTTTCAGGGGCTGAAGTGTCGCACAGCCGCCTCGGCAATCGCCTGGCCCTGCTCCTGCACAAAGTGGCCGGCGTCTGGCAACAGCATGGGCTCTTGGCAACCTTTGATCTGGGCTTGCAGCCGGCGCATGACCGGCTCGCCCAGCACCGGGTCTTGCAGGCCAATGGCCATCATGCTTTGGCCTTGCCAGTCGTGTTGCCAGAAGGCCTGCGCCTGGCGCGAAACCGCGGCCCCGGGCGAATCGGCGAATTCGGGCACCATGGGTGGGAAGGCCCGCAGCGCGGCCCGGTAGCCCTTGTCGGGAAAGGGCGCGTTGTAGGCCGCCGCTTCCTCGGGCCGCATGCCACGGTTGCCGCGCAAAAACAGCTTGCCCACATCGAACAGCGGCTGGCTCTTGCACCAGTCGCGCCAGGCCAGAAACCCCTTGCTCAAGGGCTGCTCGCCTGTGGCCAGGGTGGTGTTCATCACCAGCAGGCCTTGGTAGCGCTGCGCTGCGGCCATGGGCAGGGTCAGGCCCAAAATGCCGCCCCAGTCCTGCACCACCAGCACCACGCGCTGCAGGTCCAGGCGCTCGACCAACTGCAGCAGCGATTGGCGGTGCACATCGAAGGTGTGGAAGCTGTCTTTCTTGGGCTTGTCGCTCTTGCCAAAGCCGATCATGTCCGGCGCCACCACGCGGTGGCCCTGGGCCAGAAACACCGGGATCATCTTGCGGTAGAGGTAGCTCCAGGCCGGGTTGCCGTGCAGGCACAGCCAGGTCAGCGGCGCGTCTGTCGGGCCCTCGTCCAGGTAATGCATGCGCAGGCCGGCCACGCCGGGCAGATCGCTCACATAGCGCGGCGCCCAGGGGTAGTCGGGCAAGTCGGCAAAGGCCGCGTCGCTCGTGCGCAGCGCGTCTTCGCGAACGGGATCGGGGTTGACGCGCCGGGGCCTGAAAAAGTCCTTGAGCAGCTGGCCGCACTCGGCCGCCAGCACCCCGCCCGTGACTGCGGTCTGGTGGTTGAGCTGCGGCTGGGCGAACAGGTCCAGCACCGAACCGGCGGCGCCGGTGCGCGGGTCGGCCGCGCCAAACACCACGCGCGCCAGCCGCGCGTGCAGCATGGCGCCGCTGCACATGGGGCACGGCTCCAGCGTCACATAGAGCGTGCAGCCGTCGAGCCGGTAGTTGCCCAGCGCCCGCGCCGCTTCGCGCAAGGCGACGATCTCGGCATGGGCCGTGGGGTCGTGACCGGCGATCGGGGCGTTGCGGCCAGTGGCGACCAGCTCGCCGTCCTTGACCACCACCGCCCCCACCGGCACCTCGCCCGCCGCGGCCGCTTCACGCGCCTGGGCCAGGGCCAGGCCCATCCAATGCTCGTCCTGGGGCTTGGCCACGCTCATGGCGCCTGGTCCTCTTCGATGTGGAAACGGTGCAGGAAGCGGTGCAACACCGGCGCGGCCAGCACCGCCGCCGAGATCAGCGCGACAAAGCCGCTGTAGAGCGCGTACAGCCCCGCGAACAACTTGCCCCCGAAGGTTTGCGGCTCGCCCACCGGGCCCATGCCCGAAAGCAGCATCGACGCGCTCACGAACGCGTCGATCCAGGGCGTGCCCTCCAGAAAGTGGTAACCCGCCATGCCGACGGCCAGCGACACCGCCACCAAGAGCGCCACCACCAGGCCCGCATTGACCAGGCGGCGCTGGAATGCGCGCACCGGCAGCAGGGGCTTGCTGACGTGCTCGAACATCGGCTTGCGCTGGCTCATGTCGGCGCCACCAGGCCCAGCCGCTGCATCCAGCCGGCCAGCGCCTGCTCTTGCGCGTTGCCCGCCGCGTAGGCCGCGTGCATGGCGGCATGCGCTTCGGGGCGGTGCTGGTTGAGCTTGACCGCGCACTGCAGCTCCACGATGCGCAGCTCAAAAGCCGTGATGGCATTCAGCATCTTGCCGGTGTAGTCCTCGGGCAGGGCGCGCCACTGCGCGGCATAGGAAGGTTCGTGGTCGCCGATCAACTGCTTGAGCAGCGCGTCCTTGGCCTCTTCGCCTTCGAGCAGGCGCGCCTGCACCCGCGCCTGCACCGCCAGATAGGTCCAGGTCGGCACCCGCTGCAGGTCGGCATAGACCCTGGGCGACATGTAGGCCTGCGGCCCCATGAAGCTGGCCAGGGCCAAAGGGCGCTGCTGCAGGTAGCCGGCCAGGGGATTGGCCCGCGCGCAATGCCCGAGCAGCACGGCCGGCTGGCCGCCCTGCTCTTCCAGTTTCAAAGGCAGGTGGGTGACGAAGGGGAAGCCGGTGTCGTCGGTCGTGACCAGGCTGGCCAAGGGGTGCTCGCGCATGATCGCGCCGGCGTGTTCGGGGTGGTCGAATGGGCGCGGCAGGTACATGGCGGCAAATGTACCAAAGCGGCTTGTTGCGCGAGGCGGCAAGGCCCGCCCACAGCCGCGATCAGCCCTGGCGCAGGCGCTCGGCCATGGCGGCCAGGCGTTCGGACAGCGCGGCGCGCTCCTGTGCATCGAGCGTGGCCGGATCGAGCGCGATCGCCACGCCGGCCGGGTGCTCCAGGCGCAGGGCTTGGCGGGCGGTGCTTGGCTTGCGGCCGCGGATGGCGAAGGTCTGCACCGGGCGCGCGATGCCTTTCATCTGGATGGCGCCGCGCGGCTCGGCCTCGACCATGTCCTGCACATGGACCCAGGTCTCGTAGCTCACGAGGATGCCGCCGACATCGGCGTTCGACTCGAGCCGCTGCGCCAGGTTCACCTCGCCCCCGAGAATGGTGTAGGACAGTCGCTGATCGCTGCCGAAGTTGCCGACGTTGCAGTAGCCGGTGTTGATGCCGATGCGGATCTCAAACGGCTGGTCGAAACCCCTGGCGCGCCAGCGCTGCTGCAGACCGACCATGCGCTCCTGCATGGTGAGCGCCATCTCGACGCAGGCACGCGCGTCCTCGCGCACACCGCGCGAGTCGGGGTCGCCGAAGAAGACCATCATCGCGTCACCGATGTACTTGTCGATGGTGGCCCCGTGCGCGAGCGCGATCTGCGTCATCTCGGAAAAGTACTCGTTGATGTACTCGGTCAGCGCCTCGGGCTGCAGGCTTTCGGAGGTTTGCGTGAAGTTGCGGATGTCGCTGAAAAACACGCTGAGCTTCTTGCGCCGCGTCGCGATGCCGGTGTCGTACTGGCCGGCCACGAGGGCGTCGCGAATTTGCGGCGGCAGGTACTTGGCCAATTGCTCGGACAAGGTCTCGAGCCGGTGCAGGGCCTCGGTCGCGCGGGCGCGCTGGGCGTCGGATTCGGCCAGCACCTTGGCCAGGAGCGCGTCGCGGGCACTGATCATCAGCGCGGTCGACATCTCGGAATTGCTGCGGCCCGTGGGCTGCCAGCGGAATTCGCAGGTCCAGGCCAGGGCCGTCCAGTCCTCGCCGGTGCGGGTGCGCAGCGGCTCGAAACGCAGGTCGAATTGCCAGTGGTCGGCGATGAACTGCGTGAGCATGCCGTTCATGATGCCGCGCTGGAAAGCCTCGTGCGTGGGCGCGCTGGTGCTCACGGTCTGCAACTCGAAACGGGTCGGGCCCAGGCGCTTGCAAGTGGCGCCAATGCCGTCGAAGGCACTGCGCACCGAGCCGCGCACCGCGTCGTTGAAGGCGCCGACATTGCGCTCGAACAGATCGGCCAGCGCGTTTTCCACCTCGGCCTGGCTGCTGGCCAGGCTAACACGCTCGCGGTAATGCTCGTTCGCCTCGCGCGCGATCTGCATGGCCGGGCCGAAAAAATTGACGTTGGCCAGGCCGAACACATACAGCGCCTCTTCGCCAAAGCGCTGGAAAGCCGCATCGTGCATGCTGCGGCGCAGCTGGTAGGGGTACCAGGCATCCAGATCGACTTCGGTGACGCCGTACTCGGCCAGCACCTGCTGGCCCAGGCGGCCGAGCACGCTCATGGTGGCCACGGTCGAGGCCACCGCACGGCCGGCGACCAGAGTGGGCGGGGCCTCGGCGCTGGTGCTGTCAGTCATGCAAAAAGGCCGCGCTGCGACCAAAGCTGAGGCATGGGGGAATCCAGTGCATGCGCGCGACTGTACCAAAGCAGCGCAGGGGCGACGGCCCTGCGGGCCTGCGACGCATGCGGTCCGAACCCCCGATGGGCCTCAGGGCTTGGCGACACGCCAGATGTTGTTGAATCCGTCGCCGGTCTTGTCGCCGGGCTTCTGGTCCTTGGCCCAGAAATACAGCGGCTTGCCCTTGTAGGCCCACTGGCGTGTGCCATCGTCGCGCGTCACCACGCTGTAGTCACCGCTGGCGGACGCGTTCTCTTTGACCATCAGGGGCGGCCAGTTGGTGGCACAGGGGCCGTTGCAAACGCTCTTGCCGCTGCCCGCGACGTCACGGTCAAAGGTGTAAAGGGTCATGCCGTTGCCGCCCGCGAGCACGCCATCGACCGTCTTGGCCGGATTGCTGGCCTGGGTGCCATAGCCGGCACAGGCCCCGAGCAGGGCACTGAACACCACCAGCGCCGTTGTCTTTTGGAAAATGTGCATGTCATCGCTCCTTGAAGTGGAATGAAAAAGGCGGCCTGGGGGCCGCCGCAAGGCACTTCAATTTACAACGCTTGTGCGGTGCGTGTCACCTGGCACCGTTCAGCGAAGGCCGGCGCCGGACAGCGGCCAGCCTCTGCTTCACTCCCACTCAATAAACACCAAATCCAATAACCTAGTGTTTATGCGGCTTGTGGCACGGATTTTGACCAGCGTGTAACTTTTGTGCAAGTTACAGCAACCAACGTGGGAAAAAGACGACATTGAAGACGCTTGATTTACAAGAGGCACACGGGCGAAAGTTACACATAGTGTAACGCAAGTGGTACTGCTAGCAAACAAGTGTTACCTTTTAAAAGTTGCAAGGTAGTCTGCAACATCCTTGCAGTCAAAACGCTGTGCAATTGCAAGTGCCGTAGATTTCTTGTCATTCTTCATATCAATTTTTGCCCCTGCATTCACTAAAGCCCGCACTACATGAAGATGGTTGTTGCGTGAAGCGTACATCAAAGCAGTACTGCCATCTAAAGATGTTTTGTTTACATCTGCGCCAAAATTCAATAACTCATTAACCCTGCTTAAATCTCCATCTGCACAAGCAAGCATGAGTTCATTAATTGCATTATCTTCGATTTGCTTTTCTTTTAAAGCATCTATCTTTTGTTCTTTGCTAAGCAATTGAAATTTTGACCATTTATAAATTAAATGCATACCAAAAATAATTCCCAATACTACGCCAAGCCAAGTTTTCTCAATAATCTTAGCAAAAATCATTGCGCCAAGCATTAGAAATACACTTAGAACAATATCGGACTTTCTAGACATACGGTTTTTAATTTCGCTAACGTTGATTCGCTTGCTTGGAATTGCAGGTAGATGCTCATTTCGTTCGGCGAAAATTTCCTCAATTGCCTTGTGGGCTTCATCATCAAGCTCATCACCTAAAGCTCTTTTTTCAAGCAGAACTTCGCTGGTGTAGTTTTCAAATTGAGATTTAAATCTATTCATAATTCTTGCTTAGATTCAAAAATATCACATAGCCATTCAGTAGTATCCCACTGTTTTGTTGTTTGGGAGGTTACAACATATACGGATTTTTTAAGTAAACCCCTTGCTTTAATTTCAAGATTGACAGCAATATAAGCAGGCCATTTACCGCCTTTGGCAAGCAAGCGACATTGACCATCACTAAAAATTAACTTTAAATAATTGCAATCCGTATCATCAATAAACTCAAGAATAAAAGGTCCAGTTGTAGTTCTTACTGCATTCATTTTAGAAAGCAGCCTTCTGCGATTTGCACGTGCCAGATAACGTTGACTCAATATTTCCTTTGCCGATTGGATTTACAACAGTTGACGTTGCAAAGAATCTACCTGTCAATCTGTTTATATTCAAAGAAATATATCCAACATCCTTGTTGTACTCATACAATCGATTGTGAGCTTTAATTTCGGTTTCATCTATGCTCCACGTGCCAGCCTTACCAAATCCATTTGAATCTAACTCAACTTTGTTCTTTGTGTTGTAGAAGAAGCCAAATTCAGGCTCAATATTATCAATTCTTAAAACATTTTTCCTTTCAACGGTGATTGCTACAGCACACGATTGACACCAAACGCCTGTATTTTTTTTCTCAACAACTTTGTCTCTAATGTACTCTGTGTTTAAATTGCAGCTTAGCACAAATGGTTGAGCAAAGGAGCTGGCAGAAAATAGCAGAATAATGACTTGCAAAATAATTTTAATTTTCAAGTTCCATTGTTGTATGAAATGGAATTTTGAAATTAGTTCTTTGATGTGAAATTTCATGTTCTCAGCTTTGACAGTACAAATGAAAGTAGCGGCGAGGCTTGTTTCTTAACACTATAACAGCTATAGTGAGCTTGCAGCAACTTTGTAAGCCATCCCAGCTTGCACGTTATGCACCCTTACCCACGCACACCTACAGGAGTATCGCAATGGCAACACGGAAACCACGCACAGCTAAGACCAGTGAGCAGCTCAAGCATGAGCTAGAGATTGCGAAACAAAAGCTTGCAGAGCTGGAGCAACGTGCGTACGCAGAAGAGCTTAAGGATGCTATTGCTGCCACAAACTTTGCCGCACAGTTTTTGAAGGTCAAGCTCGCAGCGCCAAAAGTCAGTGACATAGCAATTTTGCAAGCATTCGGCGTAGCTGCTGGAATTAAGCGAGTGCAAGTATCGCAAGCTCCTATGCAAACTCGTGCACGTAAGCCCAAAGCTGACAAAGCAGTTACCAAATCGTCCAAGACTGCGAAATAATTACTTGGATGAAAAATCTAACATGCATCTGCCAAAGTCATTTCCAAAGCTGAAAAAAGCAGTTGGATTAGCAAGGCACAAAGACGAAAAGAAGCTGCTTGTTAGGTTTTCTTATCGTTACAGACTTGCAAGCAGTTTCCAATATACACATGCACCAGCAGTTGGCAGGACATTGCATGGCTATGATGCCATCTTAAAATTGTTTCTTGCGTATACGGCTTATGAGCAAGTATTGAAGCCTGCTGTACGCCTAAATGTTTTCGGTATTCTTAGCGTAGACAGAAATGAAATTACTGATATAACCATTGCACAGCAATTAAGAGCTAATGTTAAGTTAATGAATTTTCTAATTAACTATAGTACTGACGCAAAACTTGCTAAAAGAATACGCGACTTTTTAGACAATAAAAGTGATGATGTAACACGAGTTGCCTATGCAATACGTAATGTTTACGCACATGGAGATTTAACTCCAAGTGCAATTGGCTTAAGCACTCATGCACAACAAGATGTGTTATGGGATTTAGCGAAATTTTTGCTGGTTTACAGCGATAACGTATTTGATAAATGCGTTGACAAAATGAGGTAACTTATGAATAAAGAAATTGAAGGCGTTGAAGCAAAACTGGTGAAATATCTCAAAAATTTTCCGCGATATGACGAAGAGCTTTTCAACATAGGTGTTGAGCTTGGGCGACTGCTTGAGCGTAACAATATATCGTTGCATCGTCCTAAGATCTTTGTGGATTTTGAAGAAGATAATAATGCATTCAACAAAAGAGCCGAACAAATATCCCGTGCCAATAAAGCTGTAGCATTCATTATTCGAAATGCTATTGCTGAACATGTAGAAAATTTTTGGGAATTTTGCTTTAGCAAAAGCAGACATAGCTGTACCAAACTAGATGAGAGCTTAGTCGAAAAGTTTGGTGTACAAACTGTTAGAACAACTCAAGTCGAAGATGGTGGTAGCTTCGAAGCAGAATTTGAACTCAGTGGGCAAGTTGGACAAGTGCTAGAAAAATATGGGATCGATGCATGGGCACGTGCCGATATTGATAACACTAGTGGCGATGAACAAGAGATCATATATAGTGCGGACGACGTAGATAAAATATTTGGAGTTAACTTGCGTTTAAATGGTAGAAATACTGAATTTGAGTATGAACAGTTACAATCATTAGCAGATGAGCTAGAGCAGATTGTTGTTTGGTTCAAAATATCTTTAAAAAATGTTCACTAGCTTTATATGTTTGTTTCTTTAATTTCAAGCAAATCCATATGCGCCTTCAAAATAATTTAAAATTAATTTTGCGGATGAAAAAAATGCGAAACCCAATCAAATTTCTCATTCACATGGCATTCGCCATCACAACATGTAGCATTTATGCTAACGAGACAAAAACAATGCTTTTGTGCAGCGTTACCCTTGACTCATGGGTTGGAGGAAAGCAGCACTCTGCAAATGATCCCGTAGAATTTGAGCTGCTCATAATTAGCAAGCCAAGTAATGAAATTGAAGTACAAACCCCAAACACTAGTTACATTGGAATTAGTACATTTTTTTCCACCGAAAAATACTACCAGATTAATATTGCAAATATTGAGAACTATTCCAGCCAGGAGCAGTATTATTTTAAGTACAACAGAATGCAGCCTGATGGAAAAATTTATAGTAAAAATACATTTAGACTCAGCAGATACACTGGAGATATAAATGTTGAATATACCAGTGATACTGGTACAGCTCGTTCCAAAGGCAAATGCAAAGTCTTAGATAAAAAACTTTTTTAGATCACAGCAACTCTACTGCCCTTCTTTGCATTGCTTCGTTAACGTCAATGTAGGCTTGCGTTGTAGAAATTTGCGAGTGCCTTGCGAGAGACATAAGCACTCGAACGCCGACACCTTTTTCGGCAAGGTTAGTAATGAATGTACGTCTGCCACTGTGGCTACTGGCGCCTGTAATGCCAGCACGTTTGTACAAGTAGTGAAAGTGCTGTGTGAGTGTGTTAGCTGTAAAGCCATCGGCGCCCTTCTTTTGCGTATAAAACAACTTGTCTTGCAGCTGTTTAGCGGGAACGTTTGCAATGTAGCTTTGCAGTTCCTTGCGTAGCTTGTCGCTCACAAACACCGTGCCCGTCTTGCTGCCCTTTGTTTGCTCTGCACTCAAGTAAATTTCGCTACGCACCTTGCCCTCTGCATCCAGCACATCTCTGTAACGCAAGCTTGCAACCTCTTTGCTACGTAGTCCAGCGTAAAACGTAACAAGCAGCATCGCACGATTGCGATGTGCATGTGGGCGTGTTGCAACGTAGTCCAGCACACGGCGCAGTTCTTGTGCTGTTAGTGTTTTTGCTTGCTTGGACATTAACGCTCTCCTAAATGTAAGCTTTTCAATGTCTAAAGCATATTTTCTTTGCTTGTTGTATGCGACCTGTTTTTTTAGTTTGCGTGTCATTGCTATTTCCTTAATTAAAACAACAGGTTAGCTGTTCACAAGCAGAGAAACCAAAGCTTTTGTGTATTAGCTTTGGTTTCTTGCGTTGCTGCCCATCCGTTGTCTATATCCCACAGTTTTACTGCTGGCGCAGTAATCAGCCCTATGTGCTTTTTTTAGCTATACCAGCTACCCATGTACCCAACCCACTTAAATAATTGCTTGTAGCGTGTTTTAGTGCATCAGCTTACTTGTGTATTTACTGGTGTGCAATTGCTCAGTGTGTTTTGTTTATGTATTTGCTTGCTGCTGAGTGTTGTAGATGTTTGAAATTGGTAGTACGTATTGTTTAGATAAAGCTTCGCCAATTAAAGCATCTTCCAGCTTCAATGCGTGTAGCAAGAGACAAACGAGGTCAGTAATGCTATTAGTTAGGCAAGTTGCCAAAGCACATTGTCAGTGTCTCTTTTGCAAACTTCCTTAGTTATGTACTCAATCCATCCGCTGTCTGCAATGTCAACTTTGTGCTGTTCATCAAGTTCGCTGACTTGTTGCTTGGCCAAGCAGACCAGTGAATCTAGCTGGTTAAATTGCAGATGTGCTGGCAAATTTCCAATAGCCATATGTAGGTGCAAGTTCTTTCCAGTACGTTCACCTTCAACTACAGCAAAGTAGCTCAATGCCTTGCCATACTGTTCTGCTGCTCTCTTCCCAAATACCTGCCTATTCAATTTTTGGGTGAAGCGTTTGGCGATTTTGTCGCAGTCTTTTCGCTCTAAACGTTTGACAAATACACCATTTTCATTCTTCACACGCAGGCTCTGCTTGATTGTGAGCGTTAGAGCAATTGGGTACTGTTTGCACATGCTTGCGGCCATGCTCCGTACAGCCTGCTTGAGTGTGGGCTTTGAGGTGGGGTTATATGCGGTTTTAATGCGAATATCTGCTAAGTACATGCAGATATTTAGCAAAACCAAATAATATCAGCGAATTTTCTGGTCGCTTTTTTGAAAAAACGAAACTACAGTTGTATTTCCACTAACAAAAACTGGATTTACACCATGTCTATCGTAAACAAGCTTAAATTGGTCACTGCAAAGCGTCAAAACATTACAAATCCCATTGCATTTCGACGAGATAAGATGTGCAGGAAGCTTGCAGAGCAGCTTGCAATTGCAAAAGCAAAAAAGGATGGTAAAGGCTTTGTTGCTACAAAGATGAAGAAGGTTTTGGACGAAGATACTGGAATTGAAAAGGTTATTGAAGTTGCCAAGCGTGTAAAGGAGTGGTACTGGGTTGACAATAACAAAGTGCAGCTTCAACTCATGTACGGCACCAAGCCACTTACATTGAATGGCAAGGGGGCAAATACAATTGAGCTTGCCAGCGGTGACGAGCTGATTAACACGCTGGAAGTGCTTATTGAAGCTACGAAAGCAGGCGAACTGGATGATGCATTGGAAACTGCAAGCAAAGCACTAAAAGAACGCTTTGATAAGTAATTGCATGTGCAGGCACAGCGCCTGCCATGCAATGAATGAAACAGTTTTACATCAAAGTCAAAGTTAAAGGCTTCTGGTACAACACCAGCGTCTTTGCCGACAATGCAATACATGCTCGCTTGTTAGCTGAGTATGAGTACGGCATTGGCAATGTGTCTGTTACATCAGTACAAGGCCGTACCATGAAAGTTAACGAAATAACGCAAACCAAAACACCAGCACAGTTACGCATTGACGCATTGCAACGGCAGAAAGAGAATGCTAGCAATGCGTTAAAGACTGAGCGTAACAGACAGAAATTGCAGAAGGCGCAGTCACAGATACGGCAGGTGAACGCTGTTAGCACGAGTTTCGGCGCTTAAAAAGCCCTACAAGCAATCGTAATAGTTGCCTTTAACGGGGCGACTTAACGGCTTTCTTTGCGCCGCAAGCAGAGTGCCTGTAGTGCAAGCTTGAACCCATTGTAAATAATATCAAGCTGGCAAAATTAACCCATCTTTCAGCACATACTGAGCCAGTGCGTTTGTAACCATCTTTTCTCTTGTTGTGTGGTAGTAGGTGCTTTGTATTTGCAGCACACTGGTTCCACACATTTCTGCAACTGCACTCAGCGACAAATTACTGTTAATTTTCTCTGTAATAAAGTAATGTCTGCAACTGTAAGGCACTAGGTCTCGCGTCTCTACATCTTTAATTTCAGCTTTATCTAATAAAGCCTTGAAATGATAATCTATTGCTCTAGCTGTTATTGGTGTATAACCGTTAGTGCTGAATATTAGAGCATCAGCCCACTTTTTTGGCTTTTCCTTCTCCGCTTCTTGTTTGTCAAATTTCGGCTTGCACAACTTAAACAGTCTGTCAAAGTAATCCAAATCCTTAATCATAAAGCTACGTGTTCTACGAACTTTACTTGTTTCGGCACGTACAGTTATCGAAATTAGTTCATGGTCTTCGTTGTTGTAGTTATACGTTTCATGTCGTATGTCTTGCCACCGTAACTGCAACTGCTCTCCCCTACGCAATCCTGTCAAAATTGATATTGCGATATAAAAACTTGTGATTGCTTTTATATAATTATCTTCATCACCTATATTTTTTAGTGCATCGGCCAAATACTTGTTTAGGGATTTCCAATAGTCATTCATTTCATCAAGCGTAAAGATGCTACGGCGTAACTTGTCATCACCTTTATCTTGCACCTTTTGCTTTTTAAATTCAAATGCTTCTATGTCTGTAAAGTTCATTTTCTTTAACCAAGACATCATCGCATTTATTGAACTCTGCTCGTTGAGCACAGTTGTTATGCTGATTGCGATATTTTTCTTTGTCTTTGTTCGATGGCTTGCATAGTTATAGCAATCCATCTTATCCAAATCTTTTAGCCGTTTGTCTTTGCCAATATAAGTTAGCCAGTGTTCCAAATGTGTCTTAATTGTTGACAAACGGCCTTTTACAATAATTCCATCTTTAACGTCAATTTCACGTTGCTCTATGTACTTGGCAACGCCTTCTTTTGTCGTAAGCGAGAAGTACGGTTTCTTCTGCTTCTCAAGCACTTTTAATTCGTAGTAGTGCTCTTCTGCTTTATCAATTGCCGTTTGCTTGTTCTTAGTCTTCAAGCTAAAACGTGCGTACTTGCGTTCGTGTGCAAGCCACATGCGAAAGTGCCAAAAGTCGCCACGCTTTGACAGCAGTACGCTGTCAAATAGTGCTATCTCGTCTTCGCTAAAGTTCTTCTTTTTTATTGTCATCGCTCACGCCAATTACGGTTTGCAACAAAGACTGCAATGTGCAGGTATTTGTGCAACTGTAATTGAAATGAGCAACAAATACAACGACTTAGCGACGTTGTGTGAAACAAGTGTGTAACTGTAAGTTGTTGATTTTAAACAACTTTTTATTCAGTTTTCACTCCCACTCGATGGTGGCCGGCGGCTTGGAGCTCACGTCGTAGGTCACGCGGTTGATGCCGCGCACCTCGTTGATGATGCGGCCACTGACCTTCTTGAGCAGAGCATAGGGCAGTTCTGCCCAGTCGGCCGTCATGAAGTCGCTGGTCTGCACCGCGCGCAGGGCCACGACGTAGTCGTAGGTGCGGCCGTCGCCCATCACGCCCACGCTTTTCACCGGCAGAAAGACGGTGAAGGCCTGGCTGGTCAGGTCGTACCAGCTCTTGCCGCTGTGGCTGTCGATGGTGTTGCGCAGCTCTTCGATGAAGATGGCGTCGGCGCGGCGCAGCAGGTCGGCGTAGTCCTTTTTGACTTCGCCCAAAATGCGCACGCCCAAACCCGGACCCGGGAAGGGGTGGCGGTACACCATGTCGCGCGGCAGACCCAGGGCCACACCGAGTTCGCGCACCTCGTCCTTGAACAGGTCGCGCAGCGGCTCCAGCAGCTTCAGGCCCAGCGTCTCGGGCAGGCCGCCAACGTTGTGGTGGCTCTTGATCGTGACCGCCTTCTTGGTCTTGGCGCCGCCGCTT
>JACCDG011761361.1_pt1 | contig 26043 bp, 26 predicted proteins | sample 7442471 | NCBI WGS metagenome assembly JACCDG01 (sample SAMN15323444, study PRJNA562643) | freshwater metagenome | isolation source: river surface water | place: USA:Blue River Watershed | collected 2017-08-17 | reverse complement strand
GGTGCCGGACTGATCGCTCGCCTATCGCGGGACACCTATAACGCTGCGATGCGTAAGGCGATGTCCGACGCAGAGCAGGGGCGACCAATTGATGTCAGTGAAAACCTTCACCAAGACCCAAACGTGGTGCGCGGCGATGTGGAAGCCACGCTGCGAAACAAGACCGAGGCTGAGATTCGAGAAACCCCGGGGTTCCAGGAAAAGGTCAAGGCCAGGGTAGACGAGATTTTACAGAACCGTGCTCTGCTGGAGAAGCGTCTGGAGATCGTAAACAAGTCGGAGATGCTGACCCCAGAAGCTGCTCGTGAAGCCGTTCGTCAGCAAGTCTTAAAGGAATACGAGGCGGTCTACGCTGCCGCAGAGGCAAGCCTCCGTGTTCGTGGTCACCTAGGCCAGGTCAACAAAGGCGGGGCACGAAAACTCGCGGTGGATTTCTTGGAGTTCGTAGACCAGCTGGATCCGGCGGATCGAAAGGCTTTTGCTTCTCGATATGAGAAGGTCAAGGATGCCCTTGGGCCTTTCTCTAAGGACACAAACATCACCGGTTCTGCCGCAACACGTGTCGCGAATGCCATGGGATTGAAATATGATTGGCGGCTGGACTTAGGGCTGGCCGACCCATCAGGGGCCAAGGAAATCCCGGAGATGTTCACGGCTACCCCTATTCGCGATGTCTATAGTGACTACAGCGCGATGACCAAGGGCAAGACCAAGAACGACGGCATCGTTGTCGGATACGCCATCAACGAAGCGATGCGGGATCGCTACCTTACTGATGTGCTGGCCCGCGAAGAGCAAATCGTGAAGCTCACACAGGTGGAGCTTGATCGTCGAATCGCGACCCACGCCCGCAACCTGGCAGAGCAGTATGCGAAAGCCGCCCAGGATCAGAAACTGGGACTAGAGCGGCAGCTGGGCTCCCCTGACCGCAACACCTGGCTGGCCGAAGACATGGTGATGAATGAGCTTCGGGGTCCGGCACCGAAGGAAGATCTTCGCTTCAACGACCCCAAGGTCCAGAAGACCCTGGACCGGTCCGCAGATGTGCTTCCAGAAGACGCAGCCTCTGAGGCAGCCATGGCGAATGATGCCTTGAAAGAACTCGAAAGTCTGGGAGACTTGACCGAGGCCGAGAAGGCCTATATCGAGGCACTGCCTGACAATGAGTCCGACGACTTCGTTAAGTCGGTTGTGGACGCTGCGACAGGCTGTCTCCTAGGAAAGGCTCCAAGTGGCAAGTAAGCGTCAATTTTCTCCGTGCATCGACATTATCATGCAGGCCGCAAAAACGGTCGGTGTGGAACTGTCGGACAAACAGTCGAACCAGATTCTGAATGAACTGGGAAACCACGCGGTGGCACTAGCTCCGCAGTATGGTGGGGATGTGGTTGCGGCAATGCGCAAGATTGCGCAGGACGCAGCCGTGACCGTGAAGATTCGACGTGAGGCATTTCGCCGCAGCAAGATTCTGAACCTGAAAGCCGAAAAGGAAATGATCCTGATGGGGCAGCGGTTTGCCCAGGATTACACCTTTGGAGAGGGCCTGTTGTCGGTCCTCGAGGGGTCCATCAAAGGGATCTTTAATGCCTCCGACTCCGTCGACGGTCGATACAAGGCATATAATGAATCCTGGACTACGGAAGTGGGATCCAAGATCAAGCAGGTGGTGAGCTTCAAAGAGCTTCGCAGCGGGGTCCATGATGTGGATATCGCCAAGGAGCGAGCGGAACTGTCTCGCGCCAATGGGACCCCGGGCCTGACCGGGAACAAGGTCGCCACCGAAGTCGCCAAGATTCTTCACGAGAACTGGGTGGCTCGGACCCGGGCGATCAACCTGGCTGGTGGATTCCGACGAGCGATCCAGAATTTCTTCGGGGAGCAGTCTCACGATCCAGCACGAATCAAAGCACTGGGGATGACCCAGAACGGCTACGACAAAGATGTCGCCTTCAAGAAGTGGGCGGACATCATGATGACCCGGCTGGATCCCGTCGCCACGTTCAAGGGTAATCCTCCGATGGCGTTCCTGAAGTCCGTCTTCAACCATCTCGAGACGCAGGACTTCACCCACAGCAATTTCGAGTCCGTGGACACATTCCCGAACGGTATGTCCCTGGCGGATCGCGTGAGTCAGAAGGAGCGTGTCTTGATCTTCAAGGACGCCGAGTCCTATGTCGCACACCAAAAGGATTTCGGACGAAACGACATTCTCGACACCGCTTTCTCGAACATCCAGTTCGACGCGCGCAGCGCGGCGGTCATGGAGAAGGTTGGACCTGGTGGGTTTGACAACTTCCGCAAGGCACTCAACACCCTGAAGCGGGAAGCCCTGGAACGACCAGATTCCGCAAAGCAGGTGGCTAGCCTGAAGGAAGAACGGCTGATTGGCGCATGGCGAATGGCCAGTGGAGAAGCCGACTTGCCAGGCCAGGGCTGGCTGGCAAAGACCCAGGCCAACCTGCAAAACCTGGTGGTTGGCGGAAGTCAGGGTATGGTGATTCTCAGCACTCCTGGAGATGCCGGGTTTCAGGGACTGTGGTCTTCCCGTCTTGGGCTGGGTGTATTCCAGACCCTCGTAAAGGATATCGGATACCTGTTCGGATCCAATAACAGTCCTGAGATGCTGGCCAAGCGGGCCGAGCTGATTCGGCTCGGGGTGGGGGCAGAAAGCTTCGCTAACAACTCCACCGGTCGTTTCGCTATTTCTGAGAAGGGCTCCACCCGGCTTAATAAGTGGATCCAAATCCAGTATGACTGGAACGGACTGAACTGGTGGACCCGTAACCTTAAGATGGCGTCTTCCGATGCCCTGTTGACCGGTCTGGCGGCCTTTGAACAGTTCTCCATTTCGGGTATGCCTCAGGAGATGCAGATCCTCCTGGGTCGTTATGGCATCGGCGATGCCGACTGGGCGGCAATGAAAGCCACCATTAAGGATGTCGGAGGAGACCGCTGGATTACCACTGATGGCTTGGATCCGAAGGTCGCTCAGAAACTGCGCACCATGGTTCTCATGGAGGCAGACACAGCGGTTCCCACCCCCGGTGCCCGGGAGCGCAGGTTCCTCACCTTTGGCGGAACCAAGGCCGGAACCGTGAGCGGAACCCTGGCCCGGCTGGTTAGCTTCCTGCACTCTTACGCTGTGACGGTGAACTCCAAGGTCCTTCCCCAGGAGGTCTACGGGCGGGGAAACAAGAACTGGAAGGACTGGGCTACCGGTGGAGGCTCCGTGTCCGCTGCCGCCGGTTCTTGGGCACGGGCTGGATCCCTGGCCGCCGCGAGTTTTATCCTGACCGCTGTGGGAATGGCTGCGCGAGATGCCCTGTCTGGACGGAACCCAAGGCCTTTCACGGATAAGGACGGGAATCCTCACTGGAACAACATCCGGGAAATCGCACAGAGGTCCGGGGCTGCCGGTCTCCTTGGGGAGCTAGTTTTGCAAGAGTGGCAACGGGGGTTCAAAGACCCCTCCACCTACCTGTCTGGTGTCCTGGTCCAAAAATACCTGGATCCGCTGGCCACGATTCCCTGGGACGCCGCTCGAGGAGACGACCGCTGGGTTGGAAAAACGGTCGAGCTGGGCAAGTCCCTGACACCCTTCGCCAACATGATTTTTGTTCGACAAGTGGCTGACTATGTGCTTCTCTCGCGTTTGCAGGAAGCCCTCGACCACGGATCGATCAACAGGGCAAAGGAAAACCTGGAGAGGCGCACGGGCCAAACCTACTTTAACGATCCGAACGAATACTTTTTGAAATGATCACGACAACCGAAAATCGAGTCGCCTACTCCACTAATGGGGTCACCACCACATTCCCCGTGCCCTTCCGCTTCATTCGCAGCGATGAACTGCAGGTGATCCACCAGGTGACTGGGGTTGACACTGTGAAGACTGAGGGGACCCATTATTCGGTCACTGGGGAGAATGATGTAGACGGCGGTGTCGTTACTTTCTCTACAGCCCCGGCAACCGGGACGCTTTACATCGTCCGAAACTCGGATGCACAGCAAGAGGTCGACCTGGTTGCGAAGGACAACTTCCGCGCCGAGACCGTCGAGGAAGCCTTGGATCGCATGACCATGCTGATCCAGGAACTGCGCCGAAAGGTGCGTCACACGATCCACGCCCCTATCACTGAGTTTGAAGACGATCTCGAAAACCTGGAGCTGCCTTTCTATCTTGATCGGGCATCTACGCTCCTGGGATTTGATAGCGATGGCCAGCTGAAGCTCTACGACCTCAACCTCGACACACTCGAAATCGACCTGAGTGTGGTAATTCCCGATGGAAGTATCACTGCCGCCAAGCTGGCATCTACGCTGGACCTGTCCTCCAAGACTATTACACTGCCCAACGCTTCCGTGCAGGCCAATAATCTTGGGGAGGACCTCTCACTGGCGGATAAAATCCTAACCCTCCCAGCAGAGAGTGTTAATGACCCGGTCTGCATTCCGAACTCGATCTCGTCCGCGTCTCTTAATCCCACCCTTCGCCTGAGGCGAATCGCGATCAACCAAACCACCGAGCCCGGAATTGTAGTTGAGGGTGCTGGGGTGTCGGATGCAAATGGCATCTATTCGATTTCTGGCACAGCCAACGGAAGGACTAAATACCTCAACACGACTGGATACTACATCCAGGCCGATGCTGATGGGTTGAAGTGGCAGGTGTTCAATACCTCCGATGTCGCCGTCTACGAATCCTACCATTTCCAGTGGGAGTCCTTCCAGGGCACCGTGGAAAGCACTCCCGATCAGATGCCTATTCCATGGTATCAGGCCGGAACCGCGACTCCCGAAACCGCGATGCGGGTGACCGTTAATCTCGCCGATGTCGAGGTTAACGGGACCGTTAAAGCCACCGCTTTTGTGGGCGATGGTTCCGGACTTACCAATGTCGGAACTGGTTCCAACCCCAGCGGGTTCTTTAAGATCGCTTCGTTCCCGACGCACCGCTCGTTCAACTGTGGCGCGGGGTATTCCGGGTCTGGCTCTTCGGCCAGTATGATCTTCCTGGATGACACCGGGGAGCTTCGATTCAAGGGACAGAACACCTTTGGAACCGCGCCTTATGGGCTTGGGCAAGAGACGATCTTTGATATCGCCACCCACAAGAAGTTATCCGTGACATCGGGGACTCTCGGCAGCGCAGGGGTTACCCATACTTGTAATAACGCCGGGACCAGCATCGCCGCAATCTCGCGAGGCTCTGTCATCAAGATCTCCCAGTCCGGCAATGTGACGCTAGTGCTAACCAGCACCGGACTTCTCTTCGCTATTGGTCTAGGTGACCAGGGTGCTTTAGGTCAGGGCGACCTGCTGGACCAGTCGAACTTCGTAGGTATTAAGGTTGGGGCGGTCTCCAACAAAACCATCTTCATCACAGACTTTGCGATTACGCCACACCCGCACAGCGCCGCTGGCCCTGGATGCACCGTGATTGCATTGGATATCGACGGCAAGGTCTGGACATGGGGTGAAGGAAGCTTGGGCCAACTCGGAGCCGCTGTTGGTGATAAGAACGCCCCATACAACGACCCTGCCTGGGCATTCAACGCCGAGATCGTAAAGCAGGTGCTGACCTGCGGCGGATGCTCCTGGGTCCTGACCACCACAGGTAAGGTTTACGGCACCGGCAATAATGCCTATGGCCAGCTTGGGGACAGTTCTACCACCCAACGCACCACGTTTGTTCTGGCCACTAACACAGGGGCAACCATCACGGTTGACAAGATTTACGCTGCCGGGGCCTTGGACGCCACTAACTGCAAAACTTGCTTCTATGCACTCAAGGCGGATGGGACGCTCTACAGCTGCGGATACGGGGCCAAGGGGGCACTGGGAAGCGGTGGCACCTCCAACATTAACGTCTTGACTGTTGTTGATGTCTCCATCGGAACGATCTCCAAACTGTTTGTTTTTGGAGGCTACGCGGGGGCTACTTGGTGCTATGCCATCAAGGCGGACGGATCCATCATTGCCTGGGGGTATAATGGATCGGCGACTGCTGCCAACGGAGGCCAGCTTGGCAACGGAACGGCGGTCGATAGCTCCGTGGCAGTCACTCCCACGGGATTGGCCGCCCTGCTCGGTAATCCGACATCGCCTTCGGACATTCTCGACATTACAGGCATTTCCTTCTCCTCCGCCACTAGCTCGAACATGCTGGTGCTGGGAGCCAATGGAGTGATCGCCATGTCCGGCAACAACTCCGCTGGGCAGCTGGGTGATAAGATCTCACCAGTGACGGCGTATAGCCACACGTTTAACTCGGTCGACACCGCCACAACTCCGACGGCGGTATTTATCTCTCAGCACATCACCACTGGTGGGTCCACCACTGCCTTTTACCTGGACGCAAATCGGACTTTGTGGGGATGGGGTGCCACCACCTTTGGTCAGATCTACTACTCGCCCGCCGGAAACATTTTTATCAACGTCCCGACCCCGGTTAAGCTGATTCCGTAAAAGTCTTGCAATTAACGATAAACCCAGCACAGTAAGCACATATGGCACAAACACCGCAAACCACCCATTTTGACCTAAACCACATCGCCATCTACGGCTTCACCGAGCCGAACAATGCGAAATCCATCGACGAAAAGCGAACGTCTGGCCAATACGGTCGGATCTCGTCGGACCAGTTTGGTGCTATTTATGTCACCACTTTTGCCAACATCCAGTCCTTCGAAGTCCCGATTAGCAACACCGCTGCTGCGTATACGGCTGGTCACTGTCTCGGCACTATTGGGTCTTGTGATTCCGTGAATCGTGGAAATGGTTTTGGTGCAGTCCTGGAAACGGTGAATCTTATCTTTACCGAAAACATCGCTGCGGCTTCTCTGCCCGACATCGATGTTTGGCTGTTCCGTCGCGCCTCTGGGTTTACGGGTAGTAACTTCTTCACCAACCGGTCGTTCCCTGTGATCGACCCGCTGAATCTCGAAAACTTGGCTGGGTCCGTTCCGATCCGCACCGCCTCTGGTCACTGGAGGCAGCTCAAAACCACAGGGGGCATTGTCCAGCACAGTGTGGCAACCGTGAATCCGTTCCTGTCGCTCACGACCAATAATCTCACGGACGGATCTACGGATCTGGGGGTGCTGCTGGTGACCCAAACTGGGTTTACCCCGGCAGCTGCCGATGCTTTCCGACTCCAACTCGTGATTCGAAAAGGCTAATGAGTGACCAAGAGTCCACAGAGACGGTTTTGGCTCGTATTGACGAGCGGGTTAAGCACCTGACTCTAAAGGTGGACATGCTCACCGCTTCGGTGGAAGAGCTAAAGTCCTTCCGTTGGAAACTCATGGGAGCTTGCTCTGTGCTTGGTGGTGTATTCGGGTTTATCGCAAAATCACTATGAAGCATTTTATCAACATCCTACTGCTTTCCTTTCTCACCGGGTGTTTCGGTCCGTCCAGTGGTGGCACCTCAGGAGAGGACGCTATGCTCTATGAGCTGGCGGCTTACACTGGGGCCTCTGTCGAGCTTGTGGAGCACCCCGGTTCGCGACCCGCGTTTCGCGCTGCGCAAGCCGCGATCAAGCGGCTTATTGACTCCAAGAACTACTCACCATCTGAGCTGGCGTCCGCACTGAGGGACCTCAATGTGAAGGAGTTCAAGGGTCCCCGAGGCACTCTGATCGTGACCGCTGCTGTCATCGTGTGGCAGAAATCCACTGCCAACATCGCACCGATTGACCATGAGTCAAAGGTTCTCCCCGTGCTCCTGGCCCTGGATAGGGGCTTTACTCAGGCATTAGCCGAAAACCCATGAAGATCAAACTTCCAAGTCGTGACCAGGTTCGGTCTGCAGTAAGAACGGCCCTCAAGGTCTTAGGGACCTTTGAGGGCGCTACCAGTGCTACCAAGTTCGGACAATTCGTCGGCTTTGCTATGGCTCTTCTGGGTGTTGTGCTTTCGCACTTGGAGCACAAAGAGGAGCCCAAAAGTCCGGAGGTGGCTCCTCCCGGCTCTGTGCCAGGCTCGGCGTCTGTAGTCCCCCCGCAATAATCTCCGTCAGTCGCTTAAGGGTGAGGCGGGACAACTCCTCCTTACCCTTAAGGATTGCCAGCACCGTTTCATCGACCGTCCCCGGGGACACCATGTCCACATAGGTGACGGCGTTCTTCTGCCCAAACCGGTGAGCCCGATCCTCCGACTGAAGCCGGGACTCCAAGCTGTAGTCATTCGAGTAGTAGATCACCGTGTTGGCGATGGTAAGGGTCAGCGACTTCCCACCCGTCTTAGGGGTGCCCACGAAGTAGCGGATCTTGCTATCGGGGTCATTGAACTGTTCCAGGGCCTTCGCCCGGTCCTCGTCGGAGGTGTCCCCGTAATAATGGACCGCAGAGGGGCCTAGGAGCTCACACACCCGCCGCACGTCCTCCTTGAAGGCACACCAGATGATCGCCTTACCTTGGGTGCTTTCCAGCAATCTTTCCAGTTCATGGATGCGATTGGACTGGATAGGGATCAGGTTATCTTCGTCGTCCTTGATGTAGCCCGAGGTGATCTGGCGCAGTTTGATGATCACCCCAAGGGCGGTAGAGGCACTGGCAGTGGACTCCTTCAGCTGCACCAAGCCCTCCGCCTGGACCTTGTCATAGATGGTCTTCTGCTCCTTGGTCAGTTCCACCTCACGGGTCAGGTAGATCTTCTCGGGCAGGTCCAAGCACTCGGTCTTCAGCAGTCGGGAGCTATAAGGGGCAATCTTGGACAGGAGTTCGTCCGTGTTCTTGAACCCCACCAGCTTTTGGAAGGTTCGCCCAGGCCCCATGTAGTGCTGCTCCATCACCCCGTAGCGAGCACGGAAGGTGTAGAACGACTCGAAGCCCAGGATGTCAGGGCTCAGGAAGTTCATCTGGGCATACAGATCCAGTGGGTTCTGGGTCATCGGAGTCCCGGTCAGGATCCGCCGATACGCGACTCGCCGTCCTAGTCCCGTGACTCGCTTAGTGCGCTCCGCGTCATGCGATTTGATAGAGGTGGATTCATCCACCACCATGTAGATAGACTTGAATCGACGAACAACGAGGTTGACCACGTCCAGCACCGATTTGCTGCTGAAGGCCTCAACGTTGATGCAGATCACGGGCAGGGTGCTGAGCGACCCCTTGGTGCGGCACAACTGTTCGATCTGCCGGACGGCTTTTGTGGAGCCGGACCGATAGACGAAGTCGCACATGTTCACACTGTCCCACTTGTGCTTGGGCAGTTCGCTGTTCGGCCAGTTTCGGTAGCAACCTTTATCGGACACGATGACCACGCAGTCGACCAGGCCCTCTGTCCACAGGTGACAGATCTCGTCGACGATGGGCTTGGTCTTGCCGCAGCCCATCTCCCAGAACAGGGCAAACCCAGGGTTCCCCAGCATCCTGGGAAGGATCTCCCCCTGATGCTTCATGGGTTGAGTCTTAAACTGCACCTGGACCTCCTTCCTGCGCGGCGGGGTCTACGCCAATAGCGGGATCATTCATCAGCTGGTTATATGTCTCTTCGGACGCAACCGCAGAATGCGGACGGTGTGAGTTATAGTATTCCGTTTGGGTCAGGGACTCGCTGGCATGTCGAAGCTCTTCCATGGTAAGCGGTCTTGGCGCTCGTTGGTAAGGCCTTCGACTCATGATGTTCTCCTCCGTCTGACGAATCGACCGACCGATTCGTTCGGCTTCTCGGTCATGATTCCTGCGATCCTGTAGTGCCAGGTTTTCTTTGAAAACCAGAACGGCTTCAGACCTCATCGCGTTTAATCGCTCACGGGGGTTCAGACTGGCCAGGAAATCCTCTGGCACAAAACGCTCCGTAGTAAGGACAGGGACCCCTGCGTTGATGGGGCCTGATACGGAGATTCGAAGGTGTCGGCGCGGCTCTGGTCCTAAGATTTCGCGCTCAACGATTTGGGTGGTTAGCTTAAAATACTGTGTGTTCATAGTTCTTAGTTCGATAGGATTTGGATCAGTTTCCTCCACTCGAGGACAATTTGTTGGCAGATAAAAAGAGCAGGGCAGGCCAGGATAAATGCGCAGGCGGCAAACAGCACCATCATGCCAATAACAACCTGGCCTCCGTCATTAAGCCATTTCATCAAGTTCTTCATTTTCTTGCTTTCTCAGCCTTCCGCCCCGGCTGAAGGGCATTCTTCGATAAGTCTCTGGTGGGACCAGGTCGTGCTTCTTGCAGAAAGCGCGAAACGCATCGCGTTCTTTGATCCGTCGCACTTCGCTGGGCTTCAGCTCGCCGGTTTTCTTTGAATACTTAGAGCTCATAGTAGTTGAGTGTTTGTGGACTAAGCACATAGAGGCTTTTCTTCGCCCTCGTCACCGCGACATACCAGACCCTGTGCTCGGAGTCTGGGTCTTTGATAGCGGAGTCCGCAACCTTGCGGGACATATCCGTCACCAAAAGCACGTTGTCCTCCTCCGCACCCTTGGCGGAGTGGATGGTTGAGATCCGGATGGTCGGTTCGGGCATCTCCTTAGTAGAGGAGTTCAGCCGGATCTGCTCGATGCGCAGCTGGGTCTCTTTCGGGATGCGGTCCAGCACCTCCATCCACTTGGATGTCCGGAGTCGGCGCAGGCCAAAGATGTTGCGCAGCTCCGCGTAGTCCACCACATCCTCCGGGTCTTCACGCTCCAGCGTGGACTTGAAGCCTTTGGAGTAGCCCGTCCGCACGGACATGTAGCTATACATGTCCAGCGCATCTGCGACCGTCACCGTGCGATCCTTGCGCAGGTTCTCCCAGGCATTAACCGCTCGCACCATGCCCCTGGTGATGATCTCCGTGCCCTCGGACTGGGACTCAAACAAGAACCCACGGCCCAGGCAGTAGACCGACATCTGTTCCACGCTGTAGAGGTTGCGGCAGAGGATCAGCCACTTGCCTTCCCCCAGCGGTGCTTCCGAGACGTCGTTGATGCGAACCACCTGTCCGCCAATCTCGACTGGCTCCCAGCTCTTCGCGACTCGCGGTCCGCGAATCCGCTCCAAGACCCGCATACCTAGCTTCTGGATGTTGGATGGCACCCGGTAGCTCTTCGGGAGAATGACTCGCTCCCCCGGAAGCCGCACCAGGGCTTCGGCATCCGCGCCCGCCCACTTGAAAATAGCTTGGTCATCATCCCCGGCGATAAAGACCTTGCGGGTGCTCTCCGAGATCTTGTCGATCACCTTCCACTGCAGGGGGGACAGATCCTGCGCCTCATCAACAATCAACACCAGGTGCGGAGGTGTCGTGCCGGACTCCAGAAACTTCTGGAGGATGTCCACAAAGTCTAACTTGCCATGGTCCTTCTTAAACTCCCGGAGGTATTTGCTGATCTTCCGCACCATGCTCAGGCGGATCTCGAGATCGTTCTCTTTCTCCCATAAGGTCTCCAGGGGCTGGCTGGATGCCCGAGCCATCATGTCCATACTGAGCATGAGGTCATCAGGGGAGCTTCCGATGTAGGTCGGATTACCATCGCTCGACCACTTCGTGGTCAGGCGCAGCTTGTAGGTGCTGGCAAAGCACGAGTAATCAAACGGACCCATGACCTGCTGTGGTTTCAGGCCCAGCTGGGTGAAGCACAGGGAATGGATCGTTCGAAACCAAGGGAAGTCCTCAATGGGCTTCTTGAACTTCCGCATTGCCCGGCTGGAGGCCTCTAGTGCCCCGCGCCGGGTGAACGCCAGATAGACGATGCCCTCGGTCGGGATCTTTTCGTCGATCAGCTGGTCAACGATCTCCAGCAGGCGAGTGGTTTTTCCGGTCCCAGGCGGCCCGAAAATAATTTGAGTCCGATCTTCATGCATATCAGTAGAGCACTTCAGGTGCTACGGGTTTAGGTGCGGGTTCTTCTGCGGGGTGCTCGCTAAGGTCCAACGTCAGACACATTACCCTGAGCCGTTTGTTGCCATGCAGCACCACCTGCTTGCTGATCGCACCAAGGTTCTTCAGCAGCAGGGTGAGCTTGTTGCGCTCGAGTTCGTCTTGCTTCCGTCGTTTCAATTCACGCTCTAGGGTGTCCAGCCGGAACATGCAGATGTTGCCAATCCTCACAGGGACCCCATAGAGCAGCCGTTCCTGGTCATCGCTAATATGGTCATGCAGCAGCCAGTCCTTCAGGACCGCTTCCAGGACACCTTCCTTGGTGGACTCTGGCGGGGCCTGGATCACGGTGGCGGTCTTCAGCATCTCGTCCATCTTCTTGCGGAGATCCTTGTGGTTGATCTTTGGATCCCGTCGCAACTGGGTGATGCAGGCCTTGCGCAGTCCCAGCGGGCTGGTCAGTTCTTCGATGCCGATGCAGATGCGGCCAATGCCATCCAGGTCCAGGAAGTAGATCGGAGGGTCCGAGTCATAGACCGTCATCGTTCCCTTCACTGGCTCCCCGAGGCCTTCCTCACCAATCCCAAACTCACACTCCCGGCACAGTTCCTTGTTGCAGTAGGTGCGGCACGGGATGTCGTTGCACTTGTAAAAGAAATCCTTCCGGTCCAGGGAGCGAATGATGTCCTGTAGTTCCGACTCATCAAGAGGCGGATCGCAGAACTGTTCATTGTAGCCTTTCAGGGCAGCCTGCCAACTGTCCGGTTTGGCTTTCTTCGCATACACTCCGAAGCTGAACATCCCATTGTTCCTGGCTCCGGAAGGAATCTTGTGCCGCGCAAGGTGCTGCAGGCAGGGCGGGGCTCCGCCCAAAAGTGTCTCGGGGTTGTGGTCGAGCGCATAAAACTGCGCTGCGGTCAGCCGCTTGGCGTGAGCCGCCTGGATAAAAGTGTCCGGCCCGAGCACCCGTCCGAGATCGTCGATGTGGTAGCGGGTCGTCCGAGCGGCATCGAAGTAGGGCATGTTCACCCAGTTGCCCTTATCGCCCTGCTCATTCACCAGCGTCGCCTGTTTCGGAAAGATCTCCGAGTCGGCCAGGCCCAGCATGGATGCGATAGATCGCAGCTTGGCCTGCATCTCACCAGCCATCACGAACTCCGATAGGAACAGCCACAGGTGCGCCCCGCCTGATTTGGTGCGGGTCATCACCAGCGGCAGGTTGAGCCGGGTGATCTTCCGCGCCAGGTCCAGGTGGTCCAGGGCGTAGATGTCCACGTCGATAGCGCCCCATCGGCACTTCGAGTCTTTGTTGATCGGAATGATTCCGATACCCTTATGGCCCAACAGGTGCTGTCTCCACAGGTCTTCGGTGACTGGTTCCGACAGCGTAAAATGACGTCCCTTAATCTTCCCCGTGACTGGGTCAGGCATGGACTTCGGGTCAATGATCGAGGCTCCGTGTGCTTCCCGGTAGCCCTCGAACAGACCCATAAACTCAGGGATCAGATGTAACATAGTGTTGCGTAAAGTAATTGGACGGGTGCCGGGATACAACCTCTACCCAGCGGCAGTGTGTTTAAGCCCCACAATAGTGTTCCACGACCCATACCTGGGAGGTCGAGGAGGCAAGGTTGCACTGCATCGCCACGTCCAAAATTGGTGGAGTGAGTAGGATTCGAACCTACACGCCCGGGCTTACTAGTGGCCGGATGCTACCTATTACATCATCACTCCGAAATTAGTGCCGCCTGACACTGTTTTTCGTGAAAAAGACCCGGCGGCTAGGTCTCCAACAACGCAGTTGCCCGAAAGGCGAGGCATCTGGTTTCACTTCCACACCTGTGCCTGGTGGTTCATTATGCTAATACAGGGTCTCTTCGTCACCCGCCTCTTGCGCTGCGCGACTCGCGGCTTGCGCAATAGGAGCGAGGAACTTCTGATTCATCTTGGTGCAGTCGACACTGAGGCTGATCGCCTTCTCAGCGAGTTCCTTCTGCTTGACCACACCCTCCAGCTCGATGTCGAACGCGAACCAGGATTGCCCCGGATTCGTCCGGGGACCAGTCTTCAAGTGGTAGATGTGCGAGAAGATCGGAGGACTGAACTTCCGCTTCTGTGCGTCTTCCCACTTGATAGAGGTGGCGCGAGTAAGCCACTGGCGAGCAGTGCCCAGGTTGGAGCCGGACATGTTGACAACCACAGGAACCCACTCGCCTTCGACCTCGGCCAAACAGAACCAGGAGACGGTCTCCTTGACCTGATTGCCGACGCCTTCCCCTTCGGAGATGATCGACTTCTTGTTCTCGTCCTGACGGGTGCGAGCCATGATGGAGGCATCGCTGTGCGTCTTGACGAGCCCGCCACCGTTCTGCGGAGACTTCCATTCCTGCCAGATTCGCACCCGGAAGGTAGGGATGACCCGCAACGGAGCGGCGTTATAGGAGTGAAGGATTTGCCGGGTAGCGGTGTTGATGATGTCACCAGGACGAACGCCTTCAATGGCTTTCTCCTTGTGCTTGGCGTGAGTCACATCGAACTCGGCAGAACCCTTCTGGATGATGGACAGAAACGGCATCCCGAGATCACTGGACGTGACATTCTCGAAGCCCGTGTTGCCCTGATAACCAGACCAATCGTAACCAATAGCAGCTTGTTCAGACATACAATATACAGTTTAATTTTTCGACTCTTTGATACGTGCAATTTTCCCCTGCTTGATTTTGAAGACGGCACCGGGGAACGTGGTGCCTTTCTCCAATTGTTCGGCCACGAAGGCCTTGAGAGTGGAAGGATGGATCTTCTCCTCTTCGGAGAATGGGACTCCGCGATCCTCGAGCGCGTTACGCACTGCGCGAATCTCGTTGTCATCCTTCTGCTCTGCGCTGCCGCTCAGGGCGACAGTGAAGGTGTGCTTAATGAGGTCACCGTGACCTTTGTTCTGGAGCCAGGCATAGGCGGCTGGACGGTTCTCTTCGTCAATCTTGACGGAGACGAAATCTTGCAGGCTGACTTTCCGTCCGTCCTCAAGGGTGAGGCTCGACACTCCGAGATCGTCAAGAACATCGGGGATGATTTTGGTCTCGAGGTTCATCAGCTCGGCAATCCGCCGCGACACTTTGGCTTCCATCTCTTCGATCTCCAGCTTCATCGTCTCGCGGAGATCCAACAACTTGATCAGGGCTTCGCTCATAGGGTGATTTCTTTTTTCTCGTAGGTTAGGGTGCGCCGATCCCAGATCAGTAACTGAACCGTGATCGGCGACATGCAAGACAGTGCCGCGCCTGCCGCCAGAATGTGAACCGGGCTTCCATTAGGGATCAGGTAGTCACCTGGCTTCCAGTTGGAACGAATGAACTTATCCACGATTCGCGCTCCGCGATCCAAGTCTCGAGTCGGGCCGAGGAGAATGATCTCCACGTCACCGAAGCGTTTGGCATCGGCAAAGTCCTGATTCGGGCTTTCTTGGATGATGTAGACGTTAGGCATATCTCTAATGTTCTGACCCAACTTAGTCGCTGCTCATCATAATGTCAAGTTCGTCGCGGGTCTCCACGGGGTCGATAATAGTCGACAGGTATTGCTCAATCCAACTAATGGAGTTGAGCTGCTCGAAGGTCTGAGAGCCAATAAGCACCAGCAGCACCTGACCTGTTTTGTGGTTGTTGATGATCAGCTCCGAACATCCGCCGTTCCCTGCGTTGTTTACAAGCCAGTGGAATTGGCGCTTACGCAGTCCTACCTTATCGCCCCTGCGAACGATCTTGAGTTCTGCCCAGGTAGGACCAAGAGCCCGGTCGTTAGTAGTATAATAGAGGTCTGGGATCCCAGCTCCGGTAGTAGCCTCAATGGCTTGTGCATGACCTCCACTATCTTCGATGGACTGAACCAATACTCGTCGGAAGCTCTTTTCGTTCTTAAAGACCAGCTTCCCGATTCGTTTCTGTGATTTCTTTGCCATAGTTTTATTTCCAATGATCCCCGAGTTCTAGCTCCGCTACGATGGGGACCTTTAGCTCGTAGACGTGCTCCATAATCTCTTTGATCTGCCCAGCAACGTGGGCGTCTGGCACCGGGTTGTCAAGTTCGTCATGCACCTGCATGTAAGGAACAACTTTCAGCGTCCGGTAAATCTCCACCATCGCCTTCTTGGTCATGTCGGCGGCTCCGCCCTGGATCAGGGAGTTCAGTGCCTTGTGGACGAAAGCTCGCCGAATGTCCTGGCCATAGGCCTCAAGTGCTTGCTCGTGCCGCTTGGCACCCTTCGACCGCTTCTTGTCCCGAGGCTCGAAGAAATTGAAGTGCCGGAACCGACCACCCAGGGTCTTGATCCAGCCCCGGTCACTGGCCAGAGCTGAGATCTCCTCGGTGATCTTCTGCACGAACGGGAGCTTCTCATTGAAGCTCGTGCGCAGGGCTTTGGCGCTGTCCACATCCATGTCCAGTTCATCGGCCAGCTTCTGGGCACCCATCCCATACATGCTGCCCAACGTGAGCGTCTTGGAGTGCTTGCGCGTGACGTTGGCCATCTGTGCCATCAGCTGATAGATGTCTGCCTTGGGGTCATTGCGGTAAGCATCCGCCACCTCCTGCGCCCCGGGGAATCCGCGACTCACGGCATAATGAACCAAGATTCGCGGTTCTTGCTGGGAGTAATCGAGCTTCGCCCACTTCATGCCCGGCCCGGCGATGAAGCAGGACCGGATGTCCGGCCCATACTTCGACCTCGAAGGCACCTGCTGGGCATTGGGGTTGGAGCATGCCATCCGCCCGGTGCGGGTGCCCCCCTCGTCGGAGGCTAGCTGCCGCCACTCAGGGTGAATCTTGCCGTTAATGTGGTTCGCCCCGAACCACTCTTTAAGATAGACCGAACGGTGCCGATTGACTTCACGCAGTGAATCGACAAGACGGAAGAAGGGATGGTCTGCCTTGGAAAGAAAGTCTCCCGTAAAGGAGGCACTTCCTTTTTCCGTTCTAGGAAAAGCAAGTCCAAGGCGATCTGCAATCCTTTCAATTTGCTGACCAGACCATTCGTCCAGATCGACACCGAATTGCTGCCTGAGCTGGGCGCGTAGATCATTCTCCTCTTCCTGGAGTCGTTTCTCCAGTCGGCTGACCTTGTCGAGATCAACCGGGATGCCCTGTTGTCGCATTCGAAAGACAATCGGAAGTAGACTGTGCTCCAGTTCTGCGATGGGTAGAGCTCCCTGTTCCTGGAGGATAGCCCGCTGACGCGCATAAACGTCGAAGGTGAGTCGAACGTCGGCTTCTGCATACGGTCCAACGAATCGGGATGGTAGTGAATGGAGTCCCGACTTGGGGTCCACTCCATAAGCGGAGGCTGCGGCTCTAAGCCCGCTTTCATCCTTACCTCGTCCAAGATACTGTTTAGACAGTGAGTCAAGCGAGTAGCCGGCACGTTCTTCGTCAATAAGGGGCTCTTGTAGCTGGATGTCATGGATTTGGGCAATGGTGTTTACTGGGTCCAGCCCGAGTTCCTCGAGCCAGTCTAAATCGTAAGGGGCGTTCGCAAACACGACGATCCCCGCTTCGCGAAGCAAGTATCGCGCATAGCGAAGGACTGCCTCCCTCGGGAGGTTTCCTTCTGGGTGCCGGATTGGCAGGTAGATCTGCCAATCGCGGCTCGCGAATGCGATGCCTACCACATACCCCTCCCGCCGGATCGCGCCCGAGCCTCGTTGCTTGAGGCCTGGGTCACAGGTCTCGAGGTCGCACGAGATAATCGATCCCCGAGTGATGGTTGGGAATGACACTGGCGTAACCCAGGCAGCGTCGGGCGGTAAGAGTAGTGGCTGGTAACTCATTAGTTTTCTGGCAGGTTGTTCTTACCTTCGAGCATGGAGATACGTGCGTTCAGTGCAATCTTCTGGGTTTCCAACAAGTCGACCCTATTCTCTAGCGTCACCACGTCTCCGTTCTCGTCGTTCATGTCGAAGTCAAGGTTCTCCACTTGGTCCTTGAGCTTGTCCATGCGTCGCACAAACACCCGGGTGTTGATCGCCATTAGTAGGCAAGCCACGACGAATCCAATGAGGATGTTCCCAACCGTTTCATTGAGTTTATCCAGCTTTGGCTGAACTGCCTGGATCGTGAAGTAGTCGAACTGGGGCTTCAGGACATACGAAGTCTTCTCGGTCCCAGGACCGGTGTTCGATTCTTTGTAGTCCAGCTGGATGTAGCCGGTGCCCTCGAGCGGAGGAGGGGCGGAGTAGTAAGGGACCCCGCTTGGGGCTCCGTCAGCCACCACGCGGACCTGCCCTCCGTCGGGGAGGTAGGATTGTTGCACAATAGCTCCATTGCGGAACATGTAGTTATTCGGGATGTTAGTGATTTGGCTCATATTAGTTGGTGTGGTATCCGAGTTCGGTCATCAGGGAAATAAGTCCACCGTCCAAAATAATGTCGTTGTATTGAACGATGTGGGTTCGAGGTCCAAGAAAGAAATTGCCCCTCATCTCGGCGGCGAGTTCCTTGTAGCCCCTCACCACCTTGGCGAACTGTCGCTTGGTGTAGGGATGGGCGCGGTCTTTGTTGGCGGCGTGAGCCTCCACCACGTCCTCGCGCTCGATGAACACGTAGTGCGGGGCAAACTGCTCGGCCATGGTCTTCACCTGCACCAGGAAATTCTCGTGCTGGGGTCGGAAGATCGGGGCATAGACGTGCTCGCTGGGCCAGCTGCGGTCCAGGACGACACTGTAGCCTACCTGGAGGATACCTCGGATATCCTTAAACAGGGCGGTCTGGTAGTCCAGCATCCCCGGCAGCAGTTTATTGCTGCAGGTGGTGCGCAGGCACACAGCCGTCCGCCCGAAGGATCGAAGCTCGACGCCTAGGTTGGTGGTTAGTGTTGATTTCCCGACGCAGTCGGGACCCTCAATAATGATCAGTTCTGGTTTCATTTTAGAAAACGAGTCGGCGTTCTTTCTTGCTGAGTCCTCGGAGGTCGTGGTTGGCACGGACCAAAGGACCGGCCTCGGTAGCCCGGTATTCCCGGCGGTTCTTGGGAGGCTCCGTGTGGAAGATCTCTTTGGATCCGGGCAAGGTGTAGGAGCACCCCGCCCGTCAGGGCGACATGACACCCGGCCAGTGGGCACACCAGCTCGATCCCTCTGATCAAAGGCAGGGCGGTTGATAGGTTCCAGGTGCTCATTGCTTGTCGGCCCGATCTTGGGCGGCTTGGTTGCTATATCGAAAGCCCGGGTAGCGTTTGCTCAGTTTCGCCACATTGGCCTCCAGGGTGTAGGATCGGCTGATGTAAGTCAGCTGGCGCAGGTGCTCGAGGAAAAACTCAAGATCACCCAGCTCTTCGATCAGGTTGTCGAGATTGAGTGTCTGCCCGTAAATGGTGTGTTTCTTGATGCAGTCCGCGATCTCTCCCGCCTCGCTGGCGATGCCCATGGCGCAGTGCATCAGGGAATACCCGCTAGGTCGCATCTCTGCGGCGATATCCAGTGAGGGCTTCGAAAGGGTCTGAACCACTTGTGCGTAATCATTCATAACAATTTGATTCTCAGTTTCTTTTTTCCAAACTTCTTTGCTTCGCGGTGGGTCGACAGGAAGACATCCCATCGACCATCGAATCGGATTGCGGTCCGATCCTGGACGGTCAGCACTCCCAGTCCTTCAACCCAAACCTTTTGCCCAAGAGGGACAGATCTAGGGGCCGCAACAGTAACCCCGACCCGAGGCCAAGCTCCATTAGCGCAAGGCTGGGGAGGACTGGGAGTGCATAAAGCACAGTGACAATAGGCGGTAACTACGGCAACAAAATCCATCTCGCAATAAGCGTTAGCCCTGTCAGGGCCAGGCAGATGATTACGAACGCGATAATCAACAGCATTACCACGCCTCTGGTGTTATTTGCCCTGATGTAGAATTTCATACCTGCTCAAGGACTTTCGTCTTAATCTCTACTAGGAGATGGCACCCTACAGGCCCGTTCTTCGCTCGATGTTTTTCCACCTGTTCGTCGAGTGCCTTGCGGGCCTGGTCCAGGGTTTCATAATAGACAAGGTTGTGATACCAGCACAGTCCCGTCCACTGCCTAACCTGGTAGATGGTCTGATCTTCAGGGTGCATCGGTGTCCTCTGGTTCCGCTCGGAAGCGGTCGTTCTTGAGTTCCTTCTCGACGTAGACCAAACAGTCTGGGCAGTAGTTGTCCTCGACGTTCATTTGAAGACGGGTTTCGAGATCAACCACGAAAAGCTTAAATTCGTCCGTGCCGGGAACCTTGAAAAATCCACATACCGGGCATCTTTCGTATTTGGGTTTGGCTTCGTCGGTCATAGTTCTTTCTTTCTTGGCTCTAAGCTACACTAGGCCGCACACCCTGTCAACTCAGCGGAAGAAGAAATAGTAGACCCGATCCAGGACTGAGTTGGTCGGCGCGTAAACCGTCGAGGCGGTGAACGCCCCCAGCTGATAGACCTTGGCCGGGATGTTATTCGTGACGACCGATCCACCATCCACACCAATGGCGGGCCAGGTGTTGGTTCCGAACCAAGAGGGCTTGACGGTGTTGTTCCACTCGGCGAACAGAGAGTAAGGCGCGGTCCGGTTAGTGAACCCCGAAACATAGCTGATCGTGTTGGTGTCGTGGGTGAAATTTCCATGCAGAAAGACGTTGGACTTCGCGCCGATGTCGACCTTGCTTGGGTCGGTGATCTGGAACGTCGTGCCCACGCCGCTGTGGGTGTCATTGCCCATATTTGGATACCCCCATCGAGCGATGAATGCGTTGGAGTTGGCGTAGCCGCTGGTGAAGCTTTCCGTCTGCCAATTCGTGGCTGGCGATCCGATGACGTTCCACAGGACATTCGCGGATCGCGTGAAGCGGCCCAGATTCAGGATTTTTCGCGCTCCGAAGGTGGACTGGTCGCCATGCATGTTGTTCCGGAAAAACCACCAGTGCTGGGCACCGTTGAAGTAGCCATCCATGACGTAGCCGTAGAGGTCTTCCCCTTCGTGGACGTTGAAGGTGTTATGCCCGCCGTGGTTGTCGACCGGAGCCAGGCCGCCCTGGGGTTCCAGGTAGTAGTTGTAGGCAAAGAAATTCCCGTCGCAGGCCTTCTGATACTCAACATGCGGGAAGAGCTTGCTGAAGACATTGTTGAAGCAAAGCCCGCTATCCACATCACGCAGCATCTGGAGGCCAATACCATTGTTGGCTGTGAATGTGGTCGCGTCGTGGAGCAGGCATTCGCTCATCTGCCAGCGGGTGTTCATCTGGGCTCGGATGTGAGCAGAGACCGCCTTGATGGTGCGGACCCCCGACAGCCAGCTGTAGGCGCAGCCTTCCCAGGTGATGATCCGGGAGATCTGCGGCGTGGTGTTGTCGATGGTGAAGCCACCCATGCCCACGTTGTTGGCCATGTAGAGATATTGATACTGGACCCGGGCATTGGAGGTGTAGCGGTTGACCAGGGGCGGATCGAAGGTGAGGGTGTTGCCCGAAATACCCGTGACCACAACGGTATCCCGGATCAAAGGAGAGGAAGCCGTGGTCAGGGTCGATCCGTCGTTGGAGTTATAGACCGGGTCGGCATTGCCACCCGTGCCACCAAACACCCCGCTCGCCGGGTTTTCCCAGATCTTGAGAATGGTGCCCTTGACGATGGGGACGGTTCCCAGTCCGCCGGGCAGGGTCAGCTGGGTTGCCCCCTTGGCCAGTGCTGCGTCTACGATGCGCTCTGTGCCCTGTTCATTAAAGACCCCCATCTGAACTACGGTCGACCCGCTAAACCCTGCGTCAGGGATCAGGAAGGTGTAGTTCGTGCCTGCTCCAACCAGATACTTGTTGTTGTTGACCGACAAAGACTGGTTGGTGAAGCCGACCGTTTTGGAGATTAAGTAGTCTCCAGAGGGTAGGTATAGGATCGAATTGCTCGAGCTGAGGTTGATAGCTGCCTGGATTGCTGGGTAGTTGTCAGTGACTCCATCCCCAACAGCTACGATGTTGGTGCCCGGAATGGACAGGGTGAGGTCGTAGACAGTCCAACCGTTTGTCGGGATGACCCCGTTCGGCAGGCCAGTGATGTTGGTTCCCCAGACCAGCGACCGGGCCGGGTGGACGGTGCTTAACTTGTCGCACAGGACGGCGACCGGAACCGGATTGATGCCACCACCATTACCGAGCGAGGTGATCGGATTACACTGGTAGGTGTAGGTGACTCCGTTGGTCATGGAGCTGACCGGGTCGGAGTAGAAGTAGGTTCCCTTGGAGATCGAGGCCAGCACGGCATAGGTGTTGTTCACCGAGTCCTTGCGGGTGATTTCATAGCTTGCGTATTGGTTGTTGTGGTCGATGAATCGAATCTCGTGGGCGCTACTGTTGGGCGTTACGGTGAAGCTGGCGGGCTCCCGGATCCAGGGGTCTCGCGCTCCATCGCCCCAGTTGCGACTGTCGTTGCTGGCGAGGACTTCCTCGAACTGGATCGCCCCCGCATCGTAGACCTTGAGCTGGGTCCGGCCAAAGAAGTCCGTTGGATAGGCAGCGGTCTGCAGGGCCATGTTCCGCGCCGGGCTTAGGTAGTCCGGGCAATACCGGGCACTAGCCTCGGAGTCGAAGGTTGGAGTCCCCGCAACATCCCCCACGCCCTGGGGCTCGGAGGAGAGCATCGAGGACTTGAGGTTGTAGGCCGACCAAACGCAGTTCGTTCCTCCTGCACCGGTTTGTGGGAAGATGCCATATCCGGCGTCCCCGACGATGATGTTGTTGGTAAGCCCAAGCCTCGAGCTGGAGTTGGCTCCGTTGTAGTTGCCGCCATACTTCCCGGTCCGTCCAATCAGGGTGTTGTTGATGATGTAGTTAGTCTTCACCCCGTAGGTCCAAAGCGTCATGGTGCTGGCACTAACGCCCGGCGAGCCGTTGTCATGGATCAGGTTGTGTGCCACCCACACGTTGTGGTTGTCCCCCGTGCCATCATAAACCTGCAGTCCGTAGGCGCAATTCGTTCGGAAGATGTTCCCGATGATGTAGATGTTGGTTCCGGACACATAGGCACCGTGGTCCTGGTTTAGCCTCGCCCCGTTGTTCTCAAATAGGCAGTTTTCCACCCAGATATCGGCCAGGTTGTGTGCCTCGATTCCCTGACCGGTAAAGGTGCCTGTGCTGTTGGTCACCCAGGAGGGATCGCCTCGTCCGGCCTTTTGAATCCAAGAATCCTTGATTCGCGAGTCGTTGCCATTGAACTTGATGCCCGAAATGTAAGAAGAGAGAACCTTAACCCCCCAAATCCGGGTGCCGGTCACTCCGGTGCTGGTGTAAACCCCGTGCTCCGCCGCGCTTCCGGTCACCTCCCAGGAGTATTTGTTAGTGACTCCCGCCGTGGTGGCAGAGAACAGTTTCAGGTTGTTCTTGGTGACCAGGACACTGCTGAAGCCCGCCCCGCACATGATCAAGGTGTCGCCAGCCGTCGCGATAGCCATCGCGCCAGCCTGCCCTACGGCGTTAGCTGCCGATGTCCCGTTGGCGGACCCCGTCCCAGTAGGCTTGACGTAAATGGTGGCACCAAAGGCCTCGCCGAACAAGAGGGAGAGAAATACGATGACGTTAAAGATAAAGCGCATGGCAGGGACTATGCCTGCCATGCGCTTCTTTTCAATCCCAAACTTTAGTTGCGCTCTCGGATGATTTTCTCGATCCGCCGAAGATCTTCCTCCGAGCTCTTAGCCACTTCCTCTTGGGCTTTTTCCGCGTCACCTTGCAGTTTATTGGCGGTCTGCAGATATGCGCTGACTTCTTCTGGTGTTTCCGGTTCCAGCTTGCCGCCCGTTTCTGCTAATGCAGTGCCAACTGCCGCCTGGATGGCTCGCCTATCCACGAACAGGATAGTGGCCCCGTTCATTCGGCACATGACCGTAGATAGCGCCCGGCAGTCCGGGTCGAAACACGATGCGGTCACCCGCCTAGTAACCTCGAGCGTCACCGCAAAGAACTGGCCCGTGGCGGGTCGCCCACAGCCAGCACAGAAATAATCGCCTTCTGGAGGAAGCTTGGAAAGCAGGTCATGCAGACGTTCGATGACCAGGAAGGGGCTGCCATACTGGCGAACTGTCTCGATCATGTTTTTCGTATCGTCGGCGGACATTTTCCTGAACCTGTCCCACTTATCGGGGTCGATCTCTTTGAGCTGTTTTGAGACTCGCTCAAGGCGTTTTAGCTTCTCCGCACGAATGTCCCCCAAAGGGGGGTCTTTTTGATTTTCTTCGTTCATAATCTTTACTTTTGTTTGGCTTTTAGCCGCTTCCGCCTCGCCCTGGTTGCCTCCACTACCTGCTGAAGGTGAAAGGCGCAGCGGGTGGAGGGGAGGCCTTTCCGATGACCCGACTTGACCAACTCTGCCGGGCGTCCGCAATACATGCACCGGTTAAGCCTCAACATCTTGATCATATACCGCTTGCGAGGCGAAATATGGGCCAACTCGAAGGCTTCCCCTTCGCGATTCATTGAGGCACCTCAGTTTGAGGCACCTCAGTTTGAGGCACCTCAGTTTGAGGCACCTCAGTTTGAGGCACCTCAGTGCGCTTGTAAGAGCGGATCCACTTGGAGTCCTTCCCGGGCAGCTTGCGGCGCAGCTGGCCAGTGATCAGTTCGGGATGGGTGAACTCCCGGAACTTAATGCTGCCTCCGTTGGTCTGGAAGACAATGCCTCCAGGCCCGACACCCTGAACAATCACGTAGGCATCCTTGGACTGATCGCGATAGCGCACAACCGTGCCGGGAGGGAAGTCCTTCGCGGTTAGCGGCTCGCGTTTCACGCTTGGCGCTACGCGGAATTGCCGGGCACCGTGAAATGCAATAGCCCCGGTCAACTGATCCGGAGTCCCGGTGTAGGGAATCCAACCGTTGGGGGTGGACAGCCGTTGTAGTTTCTTCCCTGCCTTGGCGGCAGTTAGGAGGTTGATGATCTGATCGGCGATAGATATCGGAGCGTTGATTTGAGACATATTTTCTTTGGTTCGTTTGTTATTGTTTCACTAACTACTCGGACATCATAGCGCAAAGTTTTTGGTTGTCAACTCAGTGGGACAACAAATCCGGACTGGTCATGCCTCGCCCGCCCCTTGGCACGAAGTCCAACGATGGACCCGGGCATATCGAGGAATCGAAGGTCATGAAGATCCCCATCTATAACATTAAAGCTCTCTCCCTCCGTGATTTCCTTATGGGAAAAATCAGTCGGCATTCCCTGCCATTTCTCGAGTCGGAAAACCACGGCTAGCGTCCCCCCTGCCCGGAGAAAGCGCAGCGCAAGCTTCCGGTCGACTTCCGAACTGCTGAGGGTCTCCGAACTGCTGAGGGTCAAATGATACCTTCCTCGCCCATGGGCCGTCTCTGGGCAGGAGGTAAGCCATTTGAGGCAACGTCCGATGGACTTGGTATAGTCATAAAAGATCGCACCAGGACACAGCGCGAGAATGCCCCATGCATGCCAGTCAAGATCAGAGGTTCCATTTAGCCTAACGACGGCTTGAACTCCCGCCCGCTGGCAAGAGCGAACATGTGCTCGAATTTCCTCCACCAGCTGGTTAAGGAATCCCGCCCGGTCGTTAAGGTAAAACATCGTCCGGGCAAGGCGGGCCCGCTGAACGCCGGTTTGCATCCCCCGCCCGGCTGTGTAAAGGCAAGCTGCGCGGCATCCTTCCGTTGACCATGGGCAAATATTCATGCCCGAGAGACTGGCGGGAGCTAGATACATGATGGCGGTCCGGTAGCCTAAGGACTCGCCTTTAACCGTCTTGACGTCGTTACCTATCGATAAGATTTTCATTGTGTTCTTTGGTTTTTTGTAGGCAAAAAAAGAACCGCCCGGGATGTCCCGGGCGGCTCGCGATTCGACTTTTTGAATGGGTTAATCGGCAGACCAATCGGGATGGACGATTGGCGCTGTGTTCACTCGAACGCTGACTTGCTTGTGGTCATTCTCAGCATCCATCTCAAGCTGGGCCTGCCTAGCTTCCTCAGCTGACAAGATGCCCGGTTCCCGTGGAACGGAGCAGCCAGCAAATCCCAATTGCCCGCGCTTATCGAAGTCGGGAAACTTTTCCTTCACATAAACGGAACTGCCCGGGCTCTGCTGAACGAACCCGCCCCCGTAATGGTTGCCATTAGTGGCGGACCAATGTTGCCGAACCAAAGCGCCACCAGCAGCAAACCCGAACCACTTCTCACAGGTGATTTTGCCATCCCGGGAAATCACAGTATGCGTATTGTC
>JACCDG012048379.1_pt1 | contig 26064 bp, 24 predicted proteins | sample 7442471 | NCBI WGS metagenome assembly JACCDG01 (sample SAMN15323444, study PRJNA562643) | freshwater metagenome | isolation source: river surface water | place: USA:Blue River Watershed | collected 2017-08-17 | reverse complement strand
CGTTGCATGAGCCTTCAAGGTAAAATAGTGCGCATCAAACGGGCTCATTTTAAAGATGATGCCGGTTTAATTGGTGCTTATGTATTGGTGATGGATGCCCAACAACATGCTTAAAGGCATTGTGATGTTTTTTATTCTTGCGTTCCCCTTCAGTGCGTGGGCGCAAGATTTATTTCCTTCCACAGATCAAGTCCAAAATTCTTTTGCCTCCAAAGAAGGGCCATCCACGGTAGAACTTCAAGGGGATAAGGTCAGCTATTCAGCGGCGGATAATAAAGCCAAAGCGAGTGGGAATGTGACGATCAAAGGCAAAGGGGCCACCTTGTCTGCGGATGATATTGAAGTGGACCGTAGTAAAAATAGGGCAACTGCCGACGGGAATGTTTATTTAGAAACAGCAACCACACAAATTGATGCGAAGAAAGCTGTGTATAATTTTGATCAATCAACCGGCACCTTCGAAGATGCCAAGATCGCCAATAATCCTTTTTATTTAAATGGGAAACAAATTGATAAGGTAACGGAAACGTCCTATCAAATGACCGATGGGTATTTAACCACCTGTGATCATGATCAACCCCATTTCTGTTTGAAAACCCGTCGACTTGATTATTATCAAAATGATAAAGCCGTAGCTCGGGGAATTAGATTGTATATCGGTCGAATTCCCGTCATGTATTTGCCGAAATACACCTTTGGTTTAAAATGTGAGCCTTGGATTACATTTATTCCAGGAAAGAAAAAAGATTTTGGGTTATTTTTGCTCACAACAATTCGTTTAAAAATTAATCAGAATGCGAAATTAATCCTGCATGTGGATTACCGGGAACGCAAAGGGATTGCCGAAGGGTTTGATTATAAATATTCAACGCCTCGCACGGGCAGCGGTATTATTAAAACCTATTACATCAATGAATACACCTATCCAGGTAAACATCCGTGGATTAAAGAAGATGGTGTAAAGCCAACAACACGTGAACGGTATAAAGCAGAGTGGCGTCATAAATGGAACCCGGATGATCGCACGAGCATTATCACTCAATATTTCCGCATGAAAGATCCCACTTTCTTAAAAGAATATTTTGAACGGCAATACCGCAATAATCCTGATATTAATACGTATTTCCTCCTCACCCGCACATTGCCTCATGGGACATTGTCTTTTAATATTGATGCGAGCCGGGTCAATCGTTATAACCGTGGCGTCGAGAAATTTCCTGAGATTAAGTATGATTTGAATAATACTGAAATAGGTGAAACGGGTTTATATGTGAAGAGCCAGAATACATTTTCCAATTTAGTAAAGAAAGAAGAAAATCCCGAGAATCACCGTAAGACCATTCGCATGGATACGAATAATGAATTGTCGTACCCGATGAAGATTGCTTTTATTGAAACACGTCCTTTTACAGGTGTTCAATCCACGTATTATTCGCGCACCAATACCTTGGACAAACGCAATATTGTGCGCAATGTCTTTCGGTTAGGGACGGATGTTTCGACTAAATCATACAAAGTATGGAATGTGAACTCAGAGAAATTTAAGATTAATAAATTAAGGCATGTGATGACGCCTTCATTTACATACATGTTTCAGCATCGTCCGACAGTTGTGCCTGGGCGTCTGAATCAATTTGATAGTATTGATAGTGTGGATAGATTGCATGCCTTTCGATTAGCGTTTGAGAATAAATTACAAACGAAGCGTAAGAATGTGGCGGTTGATTTAGTTCGCTTATTATTATCGACGGATTTCTTCTTAAAAGAAGATACAACGGCAAAATCAGGGTTCTCCACCTACCGTGCTGATTTGGAAATACGTCCCACCGACTGGTTATCATTTAATTCTGAAGCTGCGTATGATCATAAGAATGACAGGATCGATACATTGAATTTTGAAACATTCATTAATCATGGAGACAAATGGAGTTTCGGTATTGGCCGTCGTTATACCTTTGACGTCGATGATCAATATACCGCTGAACTTAATTATAAGTTTAATCCATTATGGAAAGTAAAGATTTACGAGCGCATGGATGTGAATACGGGAACATTGAAAGAAGAAAGTTATGTCTTAACGCGTGATTTGCATGAGTGGGAAATGGATATTACCTACAATCAATTGCATGGATCAGGCAGTGATATTTTATTAGTATTCCGTCTTAAAGCGTTTCCAGATATGGATTTGGATTTTGCCAGTGCAGGATTTAATAAACCCAGACCTGGGGCGCAGTAGTGTTAGTGAGGAAATAGTTTATTAATAAAGGGGCATGAATTAATGAAAATTGCAATTATTGGTTCAGGGTATGTTGGATTGGTAACAGGGGTATGCTTGGCGCATATCGGGCATCAGGTGATTTCCGTCGACAATAATCCTGAGAAGATCAAACAATTAAAAAAAGGGATAACACCCATTTATGAGCCAGGCTTAGAAGACATTATGCATACGTGCATGAAAAAGAAACGCCTGTCTTTTTCTGGATCTATTAAAGAGGCCACGGCAAAATGCGATGTGATCTTTATTGCGGTGCCAACGCCACCTAAACCAAATGGTGATGCCGATTTAACATTTATCGAGAATGTGGCCTGTGAAATTGCACGTAATATGACGTCTTACAAATTGATTGTGGAAAAATCAACCGTGCCCGCTGAAACAGGTAAGAAAATCCGTCGGACAATCGCGTTAAATGTACCGAAAAAATTTCGCCAAGGTAATAAAATCCTATTGGATTTTGATGTGGCGTCCAATCCTGAATTTCTCAAAGAAGGTTCTGCTGTTTCTGATTTCATGAATCCGGACCGTGTGGTTATTGGGGTCGAATCTCCTCGGGCTGAGAAATTATTAAAAGAAATTTATAAGCCACTTAAAGCGAAGATTTTAGTGACCAATATTGCCTCAGCGGAGATGATTAAGCATGCCTCCAATTCATTCTTGGCAACGAAGATATCTTTTATTAATGCCGTTGCCCAAATTTGTGACCGTGTTGGTGCTGATGTGGATAAAGTCGCACAGGGAATGGGTTTAGATAGCCGCATTGGCCGTCAATTCTTAAATGCAGGTATTGGTTATGGGGGAAGCTGTTTTCCTAAAGATGTGGATGCCTTTGTGCGTTTATCCGAACGGGTAGGATATGAGTTTGGATTACTCAAAGAAGTACGCCGCATTAATGAAGCGCAGCGTCTGTGGTTTGTCCGTCTCATTGAGGAAAAATTATGGAATGTGAAAGACAAAACGATTGCGGTATGGGGTTTGGCATTTAAGCCAAATACCGACGATATTCGTAATGCAGCGTCACTGGAGATTATCAAAGCATTGCAAGAAGAAGGGGCTACAATTCGTGGCTTTGACCCGAAAGCAGGAGCGAATGCTAAACGGGCATTAAAAGATGTTACCATTTGCCAAACACCTTATGAAGCGGTTGAAGGGGCGGATTGTTTATTATTGATTACAGAGTGGAATGATTTTAAAGACGTGGATATGCACCAAGTGCGTGATGCCATGAGCCAGGCTGTTATTTTTGATGGACGTAATTTCTTTGATGCAGCCCAGATGAAATCAATTGGGTTTGAATATTATTCTTTAGGTAGAGGAAAGGCTTAACATTTATGTCGAAGACTTTGATTAAGAAAATTTCATCACATCAAGCGATTGTCACTGTTGTTGGTTTAGGTTATGTCGGATTGCCCTTAGGTTTAGCTTTTGCTGGCAAAGGGTTTAAAGTGTTTGGATTAGATACAAGCCAAGCACGCGTTGATAAAATTAATCAATTAAAGAGCTATATTACCGACGTGCCTGATCAGGAAATAGCGAAAGCCGTCAAAGCTAAAAAGTTCACGGCGACAATTGATGCCTCGTGTTTGTCGATATCCGATGTCATTATCATCTGCGTTCCCACACCGATTAAACGCAAATACACACCCGATGTGTCGTACATGATTTCTGCGGTCAAAACAATTGTGACCCATTTTAAGAAAGATACGCTCATTGTCTTAGAAAGCACCACCTATCCGGGTACGACGGAAGAATTGATACAACCTTTGCTTGAGAAGGGTGGTCGTCGTGTAGGTAAAGATTTTTATTTAGCTTTTTCCCCTGAACGCATTGACCCCGGTAATAAACATTATGAAGTGACAAAGATTCCGAAAGTAGTTGGCGGCGTCACCCCTGCGTGTACGCAGTTAACAAAATTACTCTATGGCCAAATCTTAACCAATGTGCATGAAGTGACCTCAGCGAAAGCTGCAGAAATGACAAAGCTATTGGAGAATTCATTTCGCATTGTCAATATTGGGTGGATTAATGAAATTGCGCAAATGTGCCATAAGCTCGGTATCAATGTCTGGGAAGTTATCGACGCGGCTAAAACAAAACCGTTTGGGTTTATGCCATTCTACCCAGGCTTAGGTGTGGGCGGGCACTGTATCCCCGAAGATCCTTTGTATTTATATTGGAAAGCTAAGCGTTATGGATTTAATTCCAAGTTTTTGAAGTTAGCAGCTGATATTAATGCGCATATGCCAGCATATGCCGTTGAGCGTTTAAAAGTGTTGATTAAAAAGCCTTTGAATAAATCAAAAGTACTTATTGTCGGGGTAACGTATAAAAAAGATGTCAAAGACTTGCGTAAATCACCGCCATTACGTTTAATTGAACTCTTGCGCCATCAGGCGGTTAAAGTAGATTTTCATGATCCGATTGTGGCGTATTTAAAAATAAACACCTTGGATTTAACAGGAGTGGCATTAACAGCAGCTCAATTAAAAACGTATGATGCCGTCGTGATTGCTGTTGATCATACAAAAGTTAACTACGCACTGATTGCAAAGAATGCGAAATTAATTTTTGATGTGAAGAATGTCTATCCTAAACCAGCTCAACATATCATTAAATTATAAGGACAGTATGCCAAAGAAAACAGTCATTATCACCGGGGGAGCAGGGTTTATTGGGAGCCATTTATGTGATTGGTTTATCACCAAAGGCTTCCGGGTTATTGCCATTGATAATTTAGTAACAGGGAGTAATGCCAATATTAAACATTTAGTGGGAGAGAAAGATTTTGTGTTTATTAAACATGATATCTGTGAACCATTTGATATTAAGGGCAAGGTTGATTATATCCTTGATTTTGCTTCCCCTGCATCTCCCGTCGATTTTGCACGCATTCCACTTCAAATCATGGATGTTGGATCAACAGGGGTCAAGAATTTGCTAGAGTTGGCGCGTGAAAAGAAGGCGGTGTTCTTAATGGCTTCTACGTCAGAAGTTTATGGGGACCCTCTTATTCATCCCCAAGATGAAAGCTATTGGGGTAATGTTAATCCTAATGGGCCGCGCAGCGTCTACGATGAAGCCAAACGTTTCGCCGAAGCCTTAACGTTCGCGTATCACCGTGTGCATAAAGTCGATATACGCATTGTCCGTATTTTTAATACCTATGGGCCACGCATGCAAATCAAAGATGGCCGTGTGGTGCCAAACTTTATTGATCAGATTCTCAATAATCAACCACTAACCATTTACGGAACAGGTGAACAAACACGTTCTTTTTGTTATGTGGATGATTTAGTTGATGGGATTACACGCCTTTTATTTTCTAAACATATTGGCCCCATTAATGTGGGAAATCCTCGGGAGTTTAGCATTTTACAGTTTGCTAAATTAATACGGGATGCGTATAATCCTAAAGCCAAATTTGTGTTTAAGCCCTTACCTAAAGATGACCCTAAACAGCGTTGTCCCAATATCACAAAGGCCAAACAACTCTTAAAATGGCAACCCGCAATTCCTTTAGAAGACGGGATTAGATTGACCATGGAATGGTTTAAAAGTCAACAGAAGCGATCACGGAAGGTGTCATCATGATTAGCAAAGCAGAGATTATTGCCTTTGAAGAAGAAATAGCGGGTATTTTTGCAACAGGTGCTATTCGCGCCCCTGTTCATTTACGTTCAGGTCGGGAAGATGCCTTGATTAATGTGTTTAAAGAACATCACATTGGTGATGATGATTATGTGTTTGGATTTTGGGATTCCCATGAATTAGCGTTGCTTAAAGGGGTACCACGTGAAGAATTGAAACAAGCCATCATTGACGGTAAGAGTATTTCACTGTGTTTTCCTAAACAGAAATTATTGTGTTCGGGTATTGTAGGTTCCTTGATGGGAACAGCGACGGGTGTGGCCTGGTCCTTAAAGAATCAGAATAAAAAAGGCTGTGCCTATTTATTTTGTGGGGACATGTCAGCGGAGACAGGAATATTTCATGAAGCAGTCAAATATGCCGTGAACTTTGATTTACCTGTTCATTTCATTGTCTGTGACAATGGGGTAAGTGTCATGACCAATACCCGTGAAACCTGGGGAAGTCAGGACCCTTGGTTTGTGGGTACAAAGTTTGCTAAGAAAATCACCTATTTTAAATATACCAATGGTTATCCTCATTCTGGTTTAGGTAAATTGATTAAATTTTAAGACAAGGATTGTTATGACAACAACGACACAATTAAAATATTTTGATGAACTCAAACGCACCATGGAATGGGTAGCAACACAACCAAAGACATTATTTATTGGTCAAACTGTGGCAGGTCCTGGCACATTCATGTTTCAAACATTGCGCGATTGCCCTAAAGACCGTACGTTAGAAATGCCCATTAATGAAAGTTTTCAAATGCAATTTTCGATCGGCATGGCATTGGCAGGGTATGTGCCGATTTCAGTGTATCCTCGTCAGAACTTTTTAATGTTAGCGGCAGCTGATATGGCGAATATGCTCGATAAGATTCCAGCAATTTCTCATGGAGAATGGCCGGTTAAGATGATTATCCGTGTGGCGACAGGCCCAGATGCACCAGTTCATCCAGGCCATCAGCATATTGGTAATTATGCCCAGGCTTTCCGTCATATGTTCTCCATGATTGAGGTGGTTGAACTCAATAATGCCGAAGATATTTTCCCAGCGTATGAACGTGCTTTGGGGCGTACGGATGGTAAATCGACATTGATTATTGAGCATGGGAATTTTTATAATGAAGAGTATTATGCGAAACGGATGATTCAGTCGGGGTGATGGGATTCGAGATTCGAGATTTGAAATTTGAGATTAGGGATTAGATGAAAAAAGACGCGCGGATATTTATTGTTGGGCATAATGATAGCATTGATAATGCGTTGAATGGGTATTTTAAAGGACGAGGATTTAAGAATGTCTTTTCTAATTACCATGATCGCATTAACGTCCTCAATCAATCGTCGGTGATTAAGTTTTTTAAGGATGTGAAACCTGAGTATGTCTTTTTGGGTTCAGTGCGTTCGGGGGGGATTGTTGCGAATACGACGATGCCAGCTGAATTTATCTATGAGAACACATTGGCCCAAACATGCATTATTCATCAAGCCTATGAAAACCAGGTGAAGAAATTATTATATTTAACTGGCTCGTGTGCATATCCCAATGAAGCCCGTCAGCCCATTAAAGAGGCGAGTTTATTGACGGGACCATTAGAGAAAACGAGTGAGCCATACTCGGTAGCTAAAATTGCTGGTACCGTGATGTGCCAGGCCTATCGGTCTCAATACGGATTTAATGCCATTGCCGCAGTGCCTGCGACACTTTATGGTCCTGGTAGTGATACAGATTTAGAAAAAGCGCATGTGATGGGGGCTTTGATTGCAAAGTTTCATCGTGCCTGCCTTAACAAGGATGCCGAAGTCACTGTATGGGGAACTGGAAAACCTCGTCGGGAATTCTTATATGTAGATGATTTTGTCAATGCGTGTTTGACGTTAATGGCAAACTACAATGACAAGGAATTGATTAATGTTGGGGTTGGAGAAGACATCACGATCCATCAATTAGCTCAATTGATTAAAGATATCATGGGGTATAAAGGAAAAATCAAGTTTGATACAAGCAAACCTGATGGCACCATGCGTAAATTAATGAATAGTCAGAAAATAGTGAAATTAGGATGGAAGCCGAAAGTGTCCCTCGAAAAGGGTATCGATAAAACAATTCAATGGTATAGAAAGGTCGCGCAATGAACGTTTTAGTAACAGGAGCAGCAGGGTATATTGGGTCAATATTAACGCCTTTATTATTAAGTGAAGGTCATCATGTCGTGGCTTTAGATAATTTTATGTACAATCAAAGTTCATTATTAGATTGCTGCTACCATCCGAATTTGACGATTGTCCGTGGCGATATTCGCGATAAGAAATTAATGGAACGCTTAATGAAAAGTGCGGATGCCATTTTCCCATTGGCTTGTTTGACGGGAGCTCCGTTATGTGCGAAAGATCCAATGGCGGCCCAAGCGATTTTATTAGATGCCATCATTGATATGCTCAAAATCAAAAGTCCTGCCCAGCAAATCATTTTTCCAACCACGAATAGTGGTTATGGCGTCGGTGAAAAAGGAAAACATTGCACCGAGCAAACACCTTTACGCCCCATTTCTTTATATGGCAAATTAAAAGTGGATGCTGAGAATGCTATTTTAGATGCCGGTGGAATTACCTTACGTTTGGCAACCGCTTTTGGTGTTTCTCCTCGGATGCGCTTGGATTTATTGGTCAATGATTTTACTTACCGTGCGGTGTATGATCGTTTTGTTGTCTTATTTGAAGCACATTTTAACCGTAACTACATTCACGTGCGTGATATATCCAAGGCCTTTATCCATGGGTTAAGAAATTACAGCACCATGAAGCATCAGCCCTACAATGTGGGCTTGAGTAATGCCAATTTAACAAAGTTACAGTTATGCCAAGAAATCAAGAAACAAGTTCCTGATTTTTATTTTGTGGAAGCGACAATCGGCGAAGATCCTGATAAACGTGATTACATTGTCAGTAATGAAAAGATTGAGAAAACCGGATATAAGCCAGATGTCTCATTGCAAGCAGGGATTACGGAATTGATCAAAGCCTACCAAGTGATCAAACGTAATCAGTATGCCAATATTTAGTTTGATTAAATAGACACGGGGTTATTATGAAACAACTTGATATTTTATTTGTCCATCCAAATGCATCGAAGAAAATTTACCAGGACTTAGCCAAGGATTTTTCGGCGATTGAACCTCCGATTTGGGCGGGGATGTTGGCAAATCATTGCCGTATCAAGGGGTATTCTGTTAATCTCATTGATTGCGAAGCATTGCATTTAACGGAAGAAGAATCGGCCAAACAAATTGCGGCAGCTAAAGCGCGACTCGTGTGTTTTGTTGTCTATGGTCAACAGCCATCTGCCAGTTCGCAAAATATGTCGGGAGCGATTGCCTTGGTTGATGCAGTTAAACGTATTAGCAATGAGTCAAAGGTGATTTTTGTCGGCGGACATATTGCGGCATTGTCGAAAGAAGTATTAGAACGTCATGCCGCCATTGATTTTGTTTGTCAAAATGAAGGGGTTTATACCATCTCATCATTATTAGCCACAGATTTGACACAAGGGTTAGACAAGATTCTAGGGCTTGGGTATAGATCAAATGGGCAAGTTATGTTAAATCCACCGTCGCCCATTGTAGCGAAAGCAGATTTACCGCGTGATTTACCAGGTGTAGCGTGGGATTTATTACCAATCGAAAATTATCGCACCGCATTATGGCATTCTTATCCCAATGGATCACAGCGTCAACCGTTTGCCGCTATTTATACCTCATTGGGTTGCCCGATGAAATGTTCATTTTGCATGATTAATATCATTAATCGTCAAGAAAATGAATTCTCCGACGGGTCTGCCATATTCCGTTATTGGGAACCTGAGCACATTATTAAAGATTTTGATTATTTTGCGGCCAAAGGCATTACCAATATCAAGATTGCCGATGAGCTTTTTGTGTTAAATCAAAACCATTTCATGAAATTGTGCCAATTGATCATTGACCGTGGGTATAAATTTAATATTTGGTGTTATTCGCGCGTCGATACCGTCAAAGATCAATACCTTGAAACATTAAAGAAGGCGGGTGTGAATTGGTTGGCGTTGGGGATTGAAAGTGGTAATACCCGTGTCCGTAAAGACGTGACCAAGGGTCGTTTTGAAGATGTGGATATTCGTAAAGTGGTAGAAAAAATACGTGCTCATGGGATTAATGTGATTGGGAATTACATTTTTGGTTTACCTGAGGATGATTTAGAAAGCATGCAAATGACATTGGACCTTGCGATCGAAATGAATACCGAGGAAGCTAACTTCTATTCGGCCATGGCTTATCCCGGTAGTCCTTTGCATGGGATTGCCAAAAAAGAAGGGTGGCAATTACCTCAAACCTATGATGGATTTTCCCAACATTCCTATACCTGTCAGCCCTTACCGACAAAATATTTAACAGCTGCCCAAGTCTTGGCGTTTCGTGATGAAGCTTGGATGAAATATCACACCAATCCGAAGTTTTTAGAATTATTAAAAACCAAGTTTGGCCAAGTGGCGGTGGATGAAACATTGAAATCAACACAGATTAAATTAAAACGTCAAATCTTGGAACAAGGAGCATTAGTTAAATGATTATTTCCCGTACACCATTTCGTATGTCATTTTTCGGTGGGGGTACCGATTATCATGGCTGGTATAATGAAAATCAAGGCGCTGTATTAGCGACGACATTTGATAAATACTGCTATATTTCGTGCCGTTATTTGCCTCCATTTTTTGACCACAAGTCACGTATTATTTATTCCAAAATGGAACATGTGCATGGGGTTGATGATATTGATCACCCTTCTGTCCGTGAGACATTACGTTTTATGAATATTACCCAAGGGGTGGAAATTCATCACGATGGTGATTTGCCAGCACGTACAGGTCTTGGATCAAGTTCTTCATTTACAGTAGGATTGTTAAATGCATTGTATGCGTTAAAGGGGCAAATGGTCACTAAGGAAAGGTTAGCCAAAGAAGCGATTCATGTTGAACAAGACATGATTAAAGAAAATGTCGGTTGTCAGGATCAGACATTGGCAGCGTATGGGGGTTTTAATTATATTGAGTTTGGTGGCCCTAATCACTTGCGTGTTCAACCCTTAACGATTCCGTCGGAACGTCTTAATCTTCTGCAAGGCAATTTGATGTTATTCTTTACTGGCTTTGCCCGCTTTGCGTCACAAGTGGCTGAACATCAAATTAAAAATATCCCTAATAAAAAAGGCGAATTAACGCGCATGCATGAAATGGTGCATGAAGCGATCGCCGTGCTTGGCAGTAATGATATTAATCAATTTGGTCGTTTATTAGATGAGAGCTGGAAATTAAAGCGCTCCTTGTCAGAAAAAGTATCGACATCGGATATTGATAGCATGTATGAAGCCGCGATGAAAGCAGGGGCTTTGGGCGGGAAATTACTCGGAGCTGGGGGCGGTGGGTTTGTTTTATTTTATGTAGAACCTCATCGACAAGCCCAAGTTCGTCAGGCATTAAATAAGTTATTAGAAATCCCTATTAAATTCGAGAATTTAGGCAGTCAGATTATTTTTTATCAACCTGAAACTGGCGTGGTGAAGGATAAATAATTCATGACGGCTGAATTGGCATTAACAGATATTGTGATTCTCGCCGGTGGTTTAGGTAAACGCCTCAAAGATGTCACCGGTGGTGGGCAAAAAGTATTAGTCAAAATTGATGGGAAGCCTTTCATTGAGATTTTGATTGATTATATTGCCGCCCAAGGTGGGAAGCGTTTTATTTTATGCACAGGGCATGGGGCTCAGGATGTGGAAGCCTATTTTAAGAAATATCGTCCTGATTTAAACGTCATTTTTTCCGTCGAAGATGAGCCCTTAGGTACCGGAGGTGCAATTAAACAAGGGGCGCGTTTGGTTACATCAGATTATTTCATCGCCATGAATGGTGATTGCTTTTGCGCCATGGACTACAATGCGTTTATTGCTAATTTAAAAAAGCGTCAAGGCAAAGCGTCGATTGCGGTAACAACAGTGCCAGATGCCCGTGATTATGGGACCATTGATATTAATGCGACGCATGACATTCAGGCTTTTAAAGAAAAACAACCTATTGAGCGTGCAGCCTTAATTAATACAGGGACCTATTGCATGGTCAAATCTGCGTTTGATTTAGTCACGACCCCTACTAAATTTTCCATTGAATATGATTTCTTTCCCCATCTTGTAAATAAAGGTTTTTATGCTTTTGAAGTGGGTAATAAATTTATTGATATAGGTACCCCAGAGCGTTATGCCTGGGCGCAACAACATTTAAAAGAATTGAAAGGGTAAGTATGGTCGATTTTAATAAGTCCACCGCAATTTCTGACGGACAAGAAGCAAAAAAGGCTGGTTACAAGGTGCCTTTTGGAACTGTATCAATTACAGAAAAAGCAAAACGGTTGATTGATGAGGCCATCGAGCGTCAATGGCTCACCAAGGGTCGTTATGTGAAAGAATTTGAAGAAAAATTTGCAGCTCTCTTTGGAGTCAAATATGGCATTGCGGTGTCCTCGGGAACAGATGCCGATGCCATTGCCTGTGCAGTGCTTTATGATTTTGGGGCCAAGCGTGGTGATGAAGTGATCATTCCTGCGTTGACATTTGTGGCGACGGGAAATGCGGTGCTACAAGCCGGATTAACACCTGTATTTGTGGATGTGAAACGTGAGACATTAAATATTGATGTGGATAAAATTGAAGCAGCGATCACACCGCGTACACGGGCGATTATGCCTGTGCATTTGATGGGTAAACCTGCCGAGATGGACCGTATCATGGCCATTGCGAAGAAGCATAACTTGTATGTGATTGAAGATGCCGCCGAAGCACATGGTGCAGAGTATAAAGGACAAAAGATTGGGGCCATTGGTGACATGGCCTGTTTTTCTTTATATGCCGCCCATATTGTGACAACCATTGAAGGCGGGATTATTATTACCAATAATCCAAAGATGGCCGAAGCGGCAGCCAGTTTACGTAATCATGGTATCGACGGTAAATTTCGTTTTAAGCGCATTGGATTTTCTGCCAAGATGAACGAAATTGAAGCGGCTGTTGGTTTAGGTAATATTGATATTTTTCATGATATTTTAGAGAAACGCCGACGTAATGTGCGTGCTTTAATTAAGGGATTTAAACAGTTTGATAAATATTTTATTTGTTTAACTGAAGAATCACATGAAGTATTAGGACCCCATGCGTTTTCCATGATTGTGAGGGAGGGGCTAAACTTTACCAAAGATGAGTTTGTCGTGTATTTGGAACAACAAGGGGTTGATTCACGCAATTTGTTCTATTCAATTCCAACTCAAACTCCCAGCTATGAATTTATGGGCCATCACGTAGGGGATTTTCCTGAGTCAGAATATTGTTCCAATAATGGTACTCATATTGGTTGTCACCAGGACATTGATTTATCTCAAGTAGAGTACAGTATTAATGTCGTCGCACAATTTCTAAAACTCAAAGGGTATCACGTCTAGGGCTATGGGTCTATGTGCCGTTCTTATCACGAAGAATGAAGAACATCAAATCCGCCGCTGCTTAGATTCATTAAAATCTTGGGTGGATGAAATTATTATTGTCGATGATCAATCGACAGATAATACAGCAGCCATTGCAAGAAATGAGTATGGCGCGCATGTCATTATCAATCCTTTGAATAATCAATTTGATCAACAGCGTAATATCGGGATTAAGGCTAGTACACAGGAATGGATCATCAAGATTGATGCCGATGAAGTTGTGCCTCCCCATACAGCGCAGAAGATTAGCAATGCCATTCATCAGGCAGGACCGGTCTGTGGTTTTGAGATTTTATTGCGTGATTGTTATTTGAATGTTCCTTTAAAGCATGTTGGGAATATGTATCAGTTAAAGATTTATAAGAAAGCAAATGCGTATTATAAGGGCATTATTCATGAAAGTTTAAATGTTCAGGGTGATAGAGGGCGTATCGAATCAGAAATATTGCATTATCCCATGAAATCTGTGTCAGCGATGTTTGCGAAGCATAATTTTTATACAGATTTACAAGTGCTTCAATTGTCACCGGAAGATTTAAAACGAGATTATTGCAATTTTCATCAGAAGATAGTGTGGAAGATTCTGAAAGTGTTTTATAAGCACTATGTGAAGCATAAGGGTTATCAAGATGGGATACCTGGTTTGATGTGGTCGATGATTCATACGATAAATCCAGCATTGTTTTGGTTAAAAGTGATCGAAAAGTCATATAACATACAACACAACACGTAATTCTTAGAAACAATGTGATGGGCTTTTAAAAACAATGCGAATAGCCATTAGTTGCCGTTCAATGATGGGGAAGCGTCCTACGGGAATTGGTCGGTATACTCAAGAGCTTATTAAGCATTTGGGTATGGTGGACCAGGAGAATACATATTGGTTATATGCCCGTAAGAGCTTATTTGATCGCAAGAGGCATTTGCCTCAGGTGTCGCAACATAATTTTCAGGTCAAGCCGGACTATTTTCATTTAGGTCCGTCGCGCATTGTAAGCGGATGTGATATTTTTCATAGCCCCTCCCCCGAGGATGTGTTACAGGTGCCTGGTAAATTAGTTGTGACCATTCACGATTTAATCTACAAAACTTTTCCTCAAAGCCATACTCCCCAGACGATCTCTTTAACTGAACATCATATGAATGCCATTGTGAAACGCGCGGATAAATTCATTTGTATATCCCAGTCAACGCGTCATGATTTACACAGGTATTTTAATATCACCCAAGATAAGACGCAGGTGATCTATAATGGCATTAACCATGATTTTTTTTATCCATTGTCAGAATCAGATAAAATGCAGGCCCGTCAATGGATTACGGGTCGTGGGATTGAAGGCCGGTTTGTTTTATATGTGGGAACACTAGAACCACGTAAGAATTTATTAGGCATTTGTCATGCCATGGCTGAGCTTAAGCATAAAAGACAACTGACGTTTAAGTTGGCTGTGGCAGGTATGCCAGGATGGTTAAGCGATGATAATACAACGGTCATTGAGAAATTAGGATTAATTGATGATATTGTATTTTTGGGTTTTGTTAGCGACATCCAATTAACATGGCTTTACAATACAGCATCAATGTTTGTCTTTCCGTCGTTGTACGAAGGTTTTGGTTTTCCAATTTTAGAAGCAATGGCGTGCGGGTGTCCTGTTATGACATCGAATAATTCTTCCTGTGGTGAATTAGCTCAAGATGCTGCGCTCACTATTGATCCAGCGAATACAACATCGATGGCGGAGGGCATGGCATTCATGATGTCCGATGATAAGGTGAGGCAACGTTATCAAACAGCAGGTTTAGCACGTGCGGCGCAGTTCTCATTTATTAAAACTGCCCGCGAAACACGAGATGTGTACCAGGGTTTATATGGATAAGCAAAATCAGGCGGGCCTTATTAAAGTCTTAATTATCCGTGTTGGGAATATCGGTGATGTGCTGATGGCCACCCCAGTGTGCCGCAAGATTAAGCAATTATTTCCTAATGCGCATATTGATTTTGTTGTTTCTCCCCAGGCGAAGCATTGTTTGGAAGGCAATGCCTTTATAAACCGTGTGTTTGTGTTGGAGAAGAATAAAGGGTTGCATCGAAAGATCCGTAGGTTTTATTTAAAACATCGCTTGGCACGTGAGCGTTATGATTATTATTTTATTTTAGAAGAATCGCCTCAGTATATTTCATTTGTCGCTGCATTAAATACGCATCAAGGAATCGTGGCAGGTTTTACCAAAGAGGGCTGTGAAGAGAAATCATTAAATGTTTCTAGTCGCAATTTCGTTGATACGCATGTGATTAAGAATAATTTAGCTCTTGTTGAGAAAGTATTTGATGTCCGCATTGCAGAGGATGATTTGGCCATGGACTTATGCATCTCCTCTGAGGACAAAGACAAGGTCAGGCAAGTTCTACGGGGATTTGTTTCTACGAATGGGCCTTATGTTGTCATTCACCCAGGGTGTATGGGCACTCCGCCATCAAGATTATGGTCTAATACGCAGTGTCAGGACCTTATTCACTTATTGGCTAAAAATGGTGTGAGCGTATTTATTACAGGTAAGGGAGAGAAGGAAGTTATTGCCGTTGATGACATATACAATGGATGCCGTGATTTTTCTCACGTGATATGGCCTTATGTGAACAAGTCATTTGGTCATTTATCCGCATTGATTGAGAATGCGGCTGCAGTTGTTTGCATGGATACGGGAGTATTTCACATGGCCCGGGCATTGCAAACTCCGGTTGTTGGTCTTTTTGGCCCATCGAATCCAGTTCATACAGGAGGGATTGGTAGGGGAGAGTATCGTATTATCCGTAATGATTTTCCCTGTGGGCCGTGCAATTATACGCCTGAATATAATTATGCTTACAAAAAAGCATGCTTACCTCTCACCGTTCCACCGTGCATGTCATCCATTAGTGGTGAACAAGTGTATGAGGCTGTCAAACAATTTACTGTTAACCCCTCTGTTGATAAGGAATAGTGATTATGTTAACGCTTAACAAAGTAGGTGTAACGTTTAATGCGATGGAGAGATCAGATTTATTCTGGCGCAATGTGCGCAAAAATAAATGGGAGAATTCGACTTTTCGTATTTTGAAAACATTTATCTCGTCGAAGAATTCTTATATTGATATGGGCTCTTGGATTGGTCCTACGGTTTTGGTTGGAGCTCAATTTGCCCGATATTGTTTTGCGGTAGAGCCAGATGCTGTGGCTTATAAAGAACTTCAACAGAATGTGACATTAAACCCTGCCTTTGAGAAAAAAATTACGATTTATCAGGGTTGTATCTGGATTAAAAGTGGTTTTGTATCCTTCGGCAGTCAAACATCTTTTGGAGACAGCTCATCGAGTATTATTTTTGCTGAGTGTAAGAATTCTGTCAATGTGCCTGCATTGACATTTGATGATTATGTCAAACAGTATCATATTCATGATTGTTCATTCATTAAGATGGATATCGAAGGAGGCGAAGCTGATGTGCTTCCTTCCATGAAAGAATATCTGACTCGTTTTAAACCGGTTATTTTTCTGTCATTGCATCAAAAGTGGTTTAAAACGCGTGAGCAATCGATAGACAATATTATCAATGTGCTTAAAGAATACCAGTATCTTTATACGGGACAAGGTCAACGGGTTAGCCTTAATGATCTCAAAGAAATTATGCTAAGGCAAGAAGTGGCAGAAGTTGTGGTGACAGATAAAGCATGGCCTTGGTTTTCTCGGATCACAAATAGATTATTATGTCATTGGGGATTGTAACATGATTCCTCAGAGGATATTAATTGTTAATCCATTTGGCATCGGTGATGTATTATTCACCCTGCCTTTGGTGAGCAATTTACGTCATGCATATCCTCAGTGTCATCTTGCCTATATTGGTAATCGACGTACAGCCCCTCTGTTGCGTAAGCAGCCAGTCATTAATCAGGTTTTTTCTTATGACCGAGATGAATTTGTGGCTGAGCAAAAGAAATCTCCACTCGCCTTCATGCGTAAATGGAAATTATTTTATGATGATATCAAGCGCGAGAAATTTGATCTTGTTTTTGATTTATCGATGAATGCGGGATTAGGGTTATTTTTGAAAGTATGTGGTATTCCTAAACGTGTAGGGTTTAATTACCGAGGTCGAGGTCAATATTTGACAGATAAAGTGACGATGACGGGCTATGAAGGACGGCATGTGGTGGAATATTACATGGATTTGCTTCGCACGCTTAGCTTTCCTGTGATTGAGTCAACGATGAAAGTGACCGTGCCTGAAGATGACATGGCGTGGGCATTGCAATGGCTCCAAGACAATAAAATTAAGTCTAAGGAGTATCTTATTGTTGTTCCTGGAGGAGGCGTCAGTTGGGGAAGAGATGCATTAATGCGTCGCTGGCCAACAGAACGATACCTTGAAATCATTAAAAAAGTTTTATCCACATCAGAATTGTCTATTTTGCTTATTGGTGATGCCGCTGACCATCAATTGTTTGGCGGATGGGTTGATATCTTAGGGCCTCGGGTCATCTCCTTAGCAGGACAAACAAGCATTGTTCAAGCCGCTGCATTGATGAAGAATGCCAAGCTCGCGTTTATTAATGACAGCGGGCTTGTTCATTTGGCCGTAGCCTGCCAGGTACCTACGATTGCTATTTATGGGCCAGTGAATCCAAAGGTTTACGGTCCATACCCATTAAGTGCCGCAACAGTGATTACGCATCCTTTACCGTGTCAGCCGTGTTACCGAAATTTTCGCATGCCTCAATGCCCGCATTTGACATGTTTAAACGCATTAAGTGTGGATGATGTATTTAAGATAGTAAGTCAGTCTCTAAGAGGCTGAGTGTGAATGTAAATAGGTATAAAAGTATTGCAAAATAGATGAACGTTAGTATACTTCAAAGCATTAGAGAATTCATTTAAACAGAGTAAGCCATTGAAGAAAGTATTGTGTGATGACCATCCCTTTTATTGACTTTAAAGAACAAAATTCATTGATTCAACCTGAAATAGATGCCGGTTTTAAAAAAGTTTTTGAAAAAGGCGATTATATTCTTGGGGAAGCTGCTGTTGCCTTTGAGCAGGAATTTGCCCGTTACTGCAATGCATCTTATGGCGTTGGTGTTAATTCAGGTACCGACGCGCTTTATTTAGGATTATCCGCCTTAGGCATTCAAGAAGGGGATGAAGTTATTGTTCCAACATTTACGTTTATTGCGACAGCCTTGTGCGTTTCTTTTTGTCGTGCCACACCCGTCTTTGTCGACGTAGAATCTGATACATACAATATTGATCCCAAAGCGTTTGAACGTGCGATTACACCTAAAACCAAAGCTATCATTATTGTGCATTTATATGGTCAGCCCGCTAATATGGATGAGATCATCACAATTGCCAAGAAGCATGGGATTAAAATTGTTGAAGATGCGGCTCAATCTCATGGTGCCGCTTATAAGGGAAAGCGTGTTGGGAATTTAGGTGATGTGTCCTGTTTTTCTTTTTATCCGACGAAATCATTAGGCGCCTGTGGTGATGCAGGGATGATTGTGACGAGTGATAAGGCCGTGTATGAAAGGGCCTTGATGTTACGTGATTATGGGCGTATGGGGCGCTATGAGCATAAAATTAAAGGGACTAATTCACGGTTAGATACATTGCAAGCCGTTGTATTATTGGCGAAGTTAAAACATTTAGATAAATGGAATCAGATGCGCGCCCATAATGCGTCTTTGTATAATCAGTTATTAAAAAATGTCGACGGAGTGGTAACACCTTTGCTTAAAGAAAACCGTACGCATGTGTATCAAACTTATGCGATCTTAGTTAAAAATAGAGATAAGGTCATGGAGGCATTAAAAGCAAAAGGTATTTCGGTATTGGTCCATTACCCTATTCCTTTGCATCTTCAAGAAGCATTTAAAGAGTTAGGTTATCGTCAGGGCGATTTTCCTATATCGGAGAGAATATCATCAGAAATATTAAGTTTACCGATGTATCCTCATCTGACAGAAAAACAGATTAAAGAAGTTGTTGCGGCAATCAAGGAGTCGATTTAATGAAGAAAGTGTCTTTATCAGTTGTTATTTTAGCGAGAAATGAGGAGGCCAATATTGAGGCCTGTATTAATACGGTGGCAGGTTGGGTAGATGAAATTATTGTCATTGATGGGTTTAGTGGTGATAAGACAGTTGAGATTGCCAAACGTCTTGGTGCCGTCATTTATCAACGGCAAATGGATATGGAAGGTGTGCAACGTAATTGGGGATATGCGAAAGCCAAGAATGAATGGGTATTGAGTTTGGATTGTGATGAACGCGTCACGCCTGAATTAAGAGATGAAATTATAGCGACGATCCCTCATGCCGAATTTAATGCGTTGACGATGCCGCGTAAGAACTTCATTGGTGAGCATTGGGTCCGTTATGGGGGATGGTATCCGGCTGCTAATATAAAGATATTTCAAAAAAGTCGTCTTAAATTTGAAGAAACAACAGTGCATCCGCGCGTATTTGTCGACGGAAAGATCGGTCATTTAAAGTCAGACCTGATACACTATTCCTACCGCAATTTTGCTCAATTCCTTCATAAGCAAAATGGCCAGACTACCCAAGAAGCGATCAAATGGATGAAGGGTAAGCCTAAATCATTTGGATGGGCGTTGTGGAGGGCTGTTGATCGTTTTTTCCGTTCTTTAATTGGGAAAAAAGGATACAAGGATGGTTTTGTTGGATTAATGGTCGCTGTGTTTGCGTCACTCTATCAAATCATGAGTTATGCCAAATATTGGGAAATGAAAAATAACAAAAACCCAGGGTATGTTGGTCAAGATGGCTGGTAAACTTAAAGTTGTATTCCTTGACCGCGATGGGGTCATTAATCAATTTCCTGGTCACGGGGATTATGTCACAACAGTCCGTAATTTTAAATTCATTCCTCAAAGCCGTAAGGCCATTTCAATATTAACTAAAGCAGGTTACACAGTTATTGTTATTTCAAATCAAGCAGGTGTAGGGCGTGGGGTGTTTGCGCAAAAAACACTTGATCTGATTACGAAAAAAATGGTAAGTGGTATCACGCAAAGTGGGGGGCGATTAAAGGCGGTGTTCTATTGCACCCATAAACCCGACGATAAATGTGATTGCCGTAAACCTAATATTGGTAATGTTAAAAAAGCAGCGGCATTATTGGGTGTTCCTTTGTCTGCCTTAAAGGGGTCGTATTTTATTGGTGATTCGGACAAAGACATGGAAACAGCAAAGAAGTCAGGTTTAAAAAGCATTTTAGTTACCAGCGGCCACGACGGATATCGCACGATGAAGAAGTGGCCTGTTCAACCAGATGTGATTGTCCCTAACTTATACAAGGCCACGGAGTTTATACTATCCCTATGAAAATCGCCGTCATTCATGCTACCGCAGGTGCAGGACACAAAATGGCGGCACTCGCCATTACCAATCAACTTAATAGTCAAGGTGGTCATCAGGTGCAATGCATTGATGCACTTGATTATACCAATCCCTTTTTTAAAGCGATGTACCCAGCCAGTTATGTGTTTATGGTGACGAAGATGGCATGGGCGTGGAAATTCTTCTTTGCCCTACTTGATCAACCTGCATTATGGCCGCTCATGCGTTTTGGCCGTCGGATTTATAATGGGCTGAATACGGGTAAGCTGACTCAATTCTTAATCGATGAACAATTCGACGTTATTTTTTGCACACACTTTTTATCAGCAGAGGTATTAGGTTATTTAAAACGCAATGGCAAAGTAAAATCCAAGATCATTTGCTGTATTACAGATTTTGATGTGCATCGCATTTGGGTTAATGAAGGTATTGATATGTACACAGCAGCCAGTGATTTTACGAAGACAAAATTATTAGGTTTAGGTGTTAAAGAATCGTCGATTGCTGTCACAGGAATTCCAGTTGATGCTAAATTCGGTCAATTGCCTGATCAAAAGACATTGCGTGCGAAATTAAATATTCAAGAAAATAAAATAACGGTGTTAATGGCGACGGGTTCATTTGGTATTGGGCCAATGGCGCAATTAATCAAAGAGCTCGATGGGGTACAGCGTTTGGTTGTATGCGGGCATAATAAAAAATTATATGAAGACTTAAAAAGTTTACAAAGCGCAGATGTGCACATTTATGGGTTAGTGAGCAATATGCATGAGCTTATGGGGGCGAGTGATATGATGGTCACCAAACCCGGTGGTTTATCCGTCGCGGAAGCCTTGGCTGTTAAATTACCAATGATTTTCTTTAGCGCCATTCCTGGTCAAGAAACAGGTAATATTAATGTGCTTAAATCTTATGGGGCAGGGGATGAACAAATGCCTTTGCCGCAAATTGTTGCAAAAATTCAACAGATGGCCCAACATCCTCAAGAACTCGTTGAGTGGAAGTCTCGTTTAACGGTATTGTCAAAACCTCAGGCAGCCAAAGACATTATCACATTAATTTAATTCACCTCTTCTCATGATAGCCCAAGTTGTTTTTGATTTACCACTCGATGGCCCTTTTGATTACATCATTCCAGAGTCTATGCGTATGCAGGTGGCCATTGGCCATCGGGTACGTGCGTCGTTTGGCCCGCGTTTATTGACGGGATATGTCATTGGCCTTTTAGAACATTCCACCATTAAGACATTAAAACCCCTTAAGAAATCTATTGATGCGAAGCCTATTTTTGATCAGCATGATATTAAGCTCTGCCAAGAATTTGCTAGTTATTATGGGATTAGTTTAGGGGAAGCATTGACGAGTTTTTTGCGTGAGGCGAAGACACGGCATTTAGCGCCACCACCACCTACACCTAACACATTAGAATTTCATGAAATTCTAGATGGGAATTATCATCAGGCGATTGAGAGCATTGTCCGTCGCTATGAAGGGGAAGGTGGGCATAGTGTCGTGTGCGTTCCCGATATGTTTTACCTCAATCGTTTTGTACCATTAACTAAAACACATCCTGCATTACTACTGGTGACACGAAGTGGTTTGCATCACGCACGTGGAGCTAAGGTATTAATTGTTATTGACGAAGATAATGCGTCGTATCAGCAAGAGCAAACACCTGCGTATCATGCCCGCGTATTAGTGGGGATGATCAGTAAGCATTTTGGTTTGCCCATCGTGATGATTGGAGTCACGCCATCCATTGAAGTTAAAGCATTGATTGAATCGAAGCAAATGAAGCATGTTCTTATTTCTTGCCAACGCAAACCTGTGATGGTCGTTGATATGAGTAATTACATGAGCAAAGGTTTATTGAGCCCAGCAAGTTTAAGTAGTATCGATCAATACTTGAAATCGAATGGACGTGTTGGGCTTTTATTAAATCGTAAAGGTAATTATGCGGTGACCAAATGCAGTGGATGTGGGCAAATTGTTGAATGCCCCCGTTGCTCCGGCTCTTTAGTGTATGATAAAGCTTCCGATCATTTTTCATGCCGTTCTTGTACAGATACTGTTAATGCTCAGAATCTCAAATGTGTAGCATGTCATGGGCGTGAATTCACCCGTATTGGGGTGGGGATTAGTCAGTTTAAAAATCATTTAATCAAATTATTTCCGCAATCAAGTGTGGCGACCTGGCAGCATGAAAAAAAACCGCAACCGACACCCACGGCTAAAGTCATTGTGGGAACTCAAGCATTGGTCTCATTATTAGGACGTGTGCATTTTAATGCCATTGTGCTAATTGACATAGACCGTGATATTAATCGATTGGATATGAATTCCTCATTTGATGCCTGGTCTTTAGTGGAGCATTTGCGTTTGATGTCTGATCAAGTCATTGTTCAAACGCGTCAACCGCAAGTGGATATGCTCAAAGCAATGGCCTTGGATAATAGGGAGATGATGTATCAATCGGAAATGCGTATCCGTCGAGAATTAGGGTTTTCGCCGTATGCCCATTGGTTGCGTGTGACGGTGCGGGGGCCTGTGGAAGTGAGTGTGCGCGAGGTTATTGATGAATTGCACGCGAAGATCGACGCTCATTTGCCCCAAGGAATGATTGTGCATACGCCGTGTGTTGATAATATTGCTAGAAAACGCGACCAATACCGGTATATTATTTTAATGCAGGGGCCTAATGTCATTGATTTAGTGAAGCATGTTAAGCAAGCGCAAATCGGGATTAAACGGCATAAAAAAATGTACATTACATTAAAAGTTGATTAACGATGAAAATAATATTTTTTGGCAGCGATGATTTTGCCGCAATTCATTTAACAGCCTTGTTTCAAAGCGCTCATCAGGTAGTGGCCTGTGTCACACAACCGGATCGGGCCATGGGCCGTGGCTTAAAAATAATTGAGTCCCCTATCAAGCAATTGGCCGCATTGCATCAATGTCCTTGCCTACAACCAGCCACTTTAAAAGAAGATGACATTGTTCAGTCATTAAAAGAATATCATGCGGATGTATTTGTCGTCGTTGCCTATGGGCGTTTATTGACGCAAACCATTTTAGATATTCCCAAGTTAGGGTGTATTAATGTGCACGGGTCTTTATTGCCCAAATACCGCGGGGCAGCCCCCATTAATTGGGCGATTATCAATGGGGAAAAGATAACAGGCGTGACCATTCAACAGATGGTGTTAGCCTTAGATGCCGGCCCCATCATTGCCCAACATATTCTTGACATTTCATCGACGACAACAGCCCAAGAATTGCGTCAACGCATGGCGGGTGCTGGAGCGGCTTTATTAATTCCGACCTTAGATGCCATGGCCCGCGGTGCGCATACCATAACAGCTCAAGATGAAACTCAAATGAGTTATGCATCTAAACTTACCAAAGAGATGGGGCATATCAAATGGGGTCAAAGCGCTCTTCTCATTGAACGCTTAGTCCGTGGGCTTAAGCCTTGGCCAGGTACCTACACATTTAGCCAAGGGAAAATGTTAAAGATCCATGACGCACAGATGGTAACGGCTAACGGAAATCCGGGGCAGATTATCGCCGTCGACAAAAGCGGTGTGACAGTCGCTTGCGGTGAGGGTGGTTTATTAGTGACCCAAGTCCAACCTGAGGCTGGCAAGGTGATGTCGGCCTATGATTTTGCCCAAGGCCATCATCTTAAAATTGGTGATGGCTTCGCATAAGATTTTTCATATTTGAAGTGTCTTTCTAATGAGGGTTGTTATAATTTCCCTATGCCACAAATCCGAAAAGACCCTTTAGTGAACCGTTGGGTGATTGTTGCGACAGAACGTGCACGCCGCCCAGCCAGTTTTAATGATTCCATCCCAACAGACACGCCTGTTGATCAATGTCCTTTTTGCACGGGCAAAGAAACAAATTTGATTGAACAGTACGATGAAATAAGGGTATTACATAGCATCAATCCTTTGTTTAATCCTGAGGGTGGTTTTGAAAAGAGTCGACATGGCTTATATGATGTCGTCAATAATTGTGGCGCTCATGAGCTAGTTCTTGAAACACAAGATCATGTGGCTAATATCGCCGACTTTTCATTACAGTCTATCGCGCATGTATTGAAGGTTTATGCTAAACGCATCGACATTCACCGTCAAAACCCATTGATTGAATATGTGCTGGCGTATAAAAATTATGGTGTCGCTGCTGGGAGTCGTGCGATAGGACATGCCCGTTCCCAAATCATGGCCATTCCCGTGAATCCCGTGCGTGTACATAATAAAGTAATAGGGGCAAAGCGTTATTATGAATCACATGAGCGTTGTTTAATGTGCGATTTAGTCCGTCAGGAAATTAAAGATGGTCGTCGCATTGTGAGTATGAATCAAGATTTCATCGCCATTGTTCCTTTTGCCGCACGGTTTCCGTTTGAGGTGACCATCATTCCACGGTTTCATCATCATGATTATGCCTTAAGTTTAAGCGGTCATGAAGATCAGTTGGCGCAGATTATGAAAGATGTCTTAACGCGCTATAAGAAATACCTGAATGATCCTGCGTATAATTATATGATTCAAACTGCACCCTTTAAAGCCATGGCCACCATTCAAGATGAGTATCATTGGCACATTGAAATCATCCCACGTTTAACGCGAGTGGCAGGTTTTGAGCGGGGCACTGGTTTTTATATTTCACCCATACCGTCGGAAATGGCGGCAGGGTATTTGAAGGAAGAATAATGCCGGAACTACGTCGTGATCCAGTTGTGGAGCGTTGGACTTTAATTGAAGTGGCTACGTCTAAGCCTGCGACGCAATATCATCGTGAAAAAAAAGCATTGCAAAATCCTGACATATGCCCTTTTTGTCCAACGAAGGAGCATTTAACACCGTCGGAAGTAGCCGCAGTGCGTTTAGATAATAGTCAACCGAATACGCCAGGTTGGTCTGTGCGTACATTTCCTAATAAATTTCCTGTTTTGGCTGATCGTGAGTATTTAAATAAAGAAGGTCTGGGGATTTACGATGTCATGAGCGGGGTAGGGGCACATGAATTAATTATTGAAACCCCTCATCATCAGCAGCAAATGGCAGATTTAAATGACAGTGAGATGTCCTTGCTGATGCGCCATTATCAAGAACGCTTTATTCACTTAGCCAAAGATAAACGTTTTAAATATGTCATGCTCTTTAAGAACAAGGGATT
>JACCDG011393148.1_pt1 | contig 26078 bp, 19 predicted proteins | sample 7442471 | NCBI WGS metagenome assembly JACCDG01 (sample SAMN15323444, study PRJNA562643) | freshwater metagenome | isolation source: river surface water | place: USA:Blue River Watershed | collected 2017-08-17 | reverse complement strand
AATTATTTCCAAGAGTATCTTCCATATAAATTTTGATGGTATCACCAACTTTCATATAGGGAGTGCTCTCTTTTCCGGTATGGATGATTTCCAGCATTCTCTTCTCGGCAATGCAACTTTGCCCCTTAGATTCATCATAATTTGAGACCGTGCCTGAACCTAAGATGGTACCAGCGGAGAGTTCCCTGGTTTTGGCCGCATGTTCAATAAGTTGGTAAAACGAAAAATGCATTTCTGCGGCATTGGCGCTTCCGAATTTTTTCCCATTTAAGTAGCAATTAAGAGGGAGATGCAATCTTCCATCTTTAAATGAATCTTTTAGTTCATCTAAAGTTAGGGCAAAAGGTGAGTGGGCCGATGCTGGTTTTCCCTGAAGAAACCCAAATCCCATTTTAAGCTCTTCGGGAATTAGTCCTCTAAGGGAAAAGTCATTGATTAGAAGAACCAATCGAATATATTTGTGCGCATTTTCAGCTTTTGTTCCCATCGGAACTCGATCAAGGATAAGTCCAACTTCACCTTCAAAATCAAGCCCATAAGACTCATTTAGAAGAGGTACATTTTCGTAGGGTGTTAGAAATTTATCGGAAAGCCCTTGATACATAAGAGGGACATCCCAAAGGGTGGCAGGCGGCTCAGCATTTCTGGCCTTCCTTACAAGTAGGATATGTTGAATAAAGGCAGAACCATCAAGCCATTGGTAGGCGCGCGGTAAAGGCGAATGAAAGTTCTTTTCTTTTACCTTAAAGGCTCCCTTTATCTTTCCTTCATTTAGTTTTTTATAAACTTCCTTAAGCTTTGGCGCTGCAGTTTTCCAATTTTCCATAAGAAACTGCATGGTTTTGGCAATCTTTGGAACCTTAACCGCATAAAGGTTGTCTTTGCTTACTACAACTAGTTCTCCGTCGGGGCTTTTAGTTTTTAAGGATCCAAGTTTCATAATTATCCTTGCGAAAATATTGGGTGGAATTTAGACTCGTTATAATGCATTTCAAGGAGATATTCAATTAAACCAATTCTTTATAGCTACTTTAGAAGTTCTTCGGCCCACAGAGTAAGAATAGCCTTAAATATTAAGGGTATTGATTATGAGTACCGGGGGGTTAATTTAATAAAGGAAGGGGGAGAGCAACATGGCGCCGAGTATAAAAAACTAAATCCTAAAGAGGAGGTGCCATTCTTAATAGATGGAGGCCATGGTCTAGGTCAAAGTATGGCCATATGTCTCTACCTTGATGAAAAATTTCCAGGTCCCTCTCTTTTTCCAAAGGATCCCTACAAAAGGGCCTTCTGTATTCAACAATGCGAGATTATTAATTCCGGTATCCAGCCGTTTCATAATTTAAAAGTTTTAAAAGAGTTAAAAAAGCGATTCGATATAAGTGAGGATGATAAAAATAGTTGGGTTAAATTTTGGATTGAGGAAGGACTTAAGCCACTGGAGATAACACTCAAAGGTATCTCCAAAAAATATGCCCTTGGAGATGAGATTTCCGCTTTGGATGCTTTTTTAATTCCCCAAGTGTTTACCTGTATTAGGTATAATGTTTCGTTAGAAAAATATCCGACCATTCAAAGTATATTTGATAATTGCCAAAAACTACCGGCCTTTCAAAAAGCGGAGCCCTCAAAACAACCTGACTTTAATCCCTAAAGTATTTTCTTTTATAAGCATCATTAATTTTTTATAATTTTTTTAGTCAGGGAGGACTTATGAGAATTTTAATTCTGCTTTTTTTAGTAGGCTGCGCCACCAATAACGTTAGATATCGGATGCCAACTTCAAGATTTAACACACCGGAAGTTACCGGTGGATCGCTTTTCACCTTAGACCTTAAAGGTAGGGCCAATGTTAATTATGGGTCTTCCAATAAGGTGTCCACATCAGATGTAATTGCCGATGTAGTTGGTGTGGATTCAGCAGAGTCAGTAATAGAGGAAACTTCCCAGTTAGGTGCAAGGATTGATTTATCAATTTTGGATCGTTTGGATTTTTTCTGGAACTATACAATCAATGCACCTTCCATGGTTGGGTTTAAATGGCAGTTTCTAGGTAAAACAGAAGAAGCCTTTAATCAAGGGTGGAAAAGCGCTCTAGTGGCTGGCTTTGGCAGTAGTACAACAGGGGAAAAATTAATACCTACAGAAGGAGAATCAACCCCTACGTTTGTTCCAGGTAAAAATGATACCGATGCATATGATCTCAATTGGATGGTTGGTTATCGATTTCCGGAGAGGTTATTACTTTATCTAAATTTAGTTTATACGCTCTATGATAATGAGTTGACTTATAAGCAAGGCTCATCAGAGAAAGAAATGAAAGCATTTGAATCAGAAAATTTGGGCGCGATTCTTGGACTTCAATACTATTTTAAAGAAAAGACTTCCTTTATGATTGTTGAATTAGGTTATTCTGAAGGGGAAGTAAAGGATGTCGCTAAAAATGAAATTTTATCCGCCGGTATAAACTTTGGTTGGCGCTTCGATTAACCGCCGCTCCATAAAACCTACGCAAATCAGCTCACGCAAATCTGCCGTTTATTTCCTGGTTCGACGATGCTGGTTGCTAAAATCGGATAAACCGACCTTTGCATTGCCGTCATCTCCGCAGGCGTAAGTTCCGGCCGAGCTGGCCGCACGTCCAAATTGATAGCGCTGTTTAAATCCCGGTCGATTTCAAGACCGCAAAAGTCGCAGGAAAAAATTCGCTCCTTTAGGGTGAGTTTTTCTTTTATCTTTTTGCAGCCGGAGCAGGTCTTCGATGAGGGGAAAAATCGGTCGTGGATTTTGACCAGATTTCCTCTAATTAAAGCCTTATATTCAATCTGCCTTCTGAATTCGCCAAAACCAATATCTGAAATCGCTCTGGCGAGTTTGTGATTTTTAACCATGCCTTTCACATTTAAATCTTCAATACCGATTTCCAGATAATTTTTCGTAAGATACGTGGTTGTTTTATGAAGGGTTTCTTTTCTTATGCAAGCAATCCGGGCATGGACTTTTGCCACTTTGATTTTTTGCTTTTTATAATTATTGGATTGGAATTTTTTCTTTTTAAGCTTCCTCTGAAAACGGGCGAGTTTTCTGAGGTTGTTCTTCAAAGGTTTCGGGGAGTCAAATGCAATTTTATTGGAGAGGACAACCATCTTGTTGATGCCCAGATCGACCCCCACAGATTTGTTAGTATCACATTTAAAAAATTCATTGGTAGTATCGACCTGGATTGAGACAAACCATTTATCCGCGGTTCTGGAAAAAACCGCGGAATTAATTTTTCCCGCAAATCTAAGATTTTCCCTCATCCGAACAAAACCCAGATTGGGGATCCAAATTTTTTTTCCTTTAATTTTTAAGTGGTCGCCTCCCACATAAAATGAGTCCCTGCATTTTCCCTTCTTTTTAAATTTTGGTTTTTTGGAAAGCTTTTTCCAAAACCTAATGTATCCATCCTGCAAATCCAAAAAGGGCTGTTGAGCCGCGTATTTGGTTACCTCTTTGATCCAGGGAAATTCACATTTTTTGATGGCGTTGAATTCTTTTTTCAATCCCATTCCGGAGGGTTTTTTCCCTTCGAGGTATTGTTTTTCCCATTCGGCTAGGGCCCAATTCCAAACAAAGCGTGAAGTCCCACAAGCTTTATGCAAATAGGTCCTCTGTTTGTTATTGGGCACCAGTTGGATTTTATGGGCGATTTGCATTTTTCGCTTCCCGTTTTTGAAAGGAAATATCGGAAAATGCTAGGGTAAAAAATCCCTTCCGCCAACTACAAGAAATTTATCCTGCTAGTTGTTGGAAGCCACTGAATTCAATGGGTTGGAAACAAAATGTATTGATTTGATTAGATTTTAGGGGTACTGCTAGCAACCCCAACTTTTATAGTAATTAGGATTTTGCATCTCTTGAAAAAAATCAGTCATATGCAGAGGGCGTCTAGCGTCCACCATAACAGCATATTCATCCGTATAAGTTTTTTCTACCGAATTTTTAAAGGCCTTAGGATGAGGGCCATGATGAATTCCTTGAGGATGAAAAGTTAGGGCACCGGGTTCGATATTGTCCCTACTGAAGAAATCTCCCTGGTGATAAAAAAGGATTTCATCAAAGTCTATATTGGAATGATAAAAGGGAACTTTTAAAACGCCATGCTTGGAATCTTCTAAAGGTCTTTCCACAAAAGAACAAATCACAAATCCCTTGGCCAAAAAAGTGGTGTGTCCCGAGGGAGGAATATGGTAGCGATGGCTCATAATAGGGCAAATATCGTAGATTGAAAGTTTTCTTGGATAAAGAGACCCTTTCCATCCCTTGGCATCTAAAGGGTTGAAGGGATAGGTCACTTTGGTAATTTTTCCCAACCGCTTAATTTCAACAGTATATTCTTTTAGATTTTGTTCTGATCCTAAGGCCACTTCCGGAGTCACTAGAGCAGTTTGATCGTAAAGGGCGTTAGGTCCTAAAATTCCTCTGGAGGGATCTTCAAATTCACTGTTGGATTCAACTTTGAAAATTTTGGTATTTTCCTTAACATATATTTTATAGGTAGTTCCTCTTGGAATTACTAAATAATCACCACGAGTATAGGATAAATGTCCATAGATGGTTTCAAATCGTCCAGTCCCTTCATGAATAAAATAAAGCTCATCAAAATCGGCATTACGGGAAAAGTTTTTTGGGGATTCTGCTAGATTTCCAAGGTAAACTTCCACATCCTGGTTAAAAAGAATTTTTTCAATATTATTTTTAAGTTTGGCATTTTCAAAGATTGAAGGAAGAGCGCGAGGTTTAAGGTCCCCTTCAATTTTGGTCCAACCTACTGGAGGATTTTGGTGGTAAATATGGGAAACACGACCAAAAAATCCTTCTCTTCCATGTTCTTCTTCAAAAAGTCCTTCAGGTATATTGACATGCGCTTGCTTGGTAAAAACTCCACTGGATTTAAAGCTTTCCATTAATTTTCTCCATTGCTTCGAAAAAATGATCCATTTCCTCTTGGGAACCCATGGAAACCCTAAGGTGATTAGGCATGCCATTAGATTTGAGAGGTCTGATTATTACGCCCTCGTTTAACAAATTTTCAAAAAGCTCTTGGGGGTCTTTTGGTTGAAAGGTAATAAAATTGGTTACAGAGGGGATTGGATTTAATTTATTTGTTTCAAGATAAGCAAACGCCCGATCATACTGTTTTTGATTATTTAAAAGGGTTGCATTTAAGTGGTTGGTATCCTTTAAGGCGCCAATTCCTGCCAATTGGGCGAGGGAACTTGGTTCAAAAGGAAGTTTTACTTTGCTGATTTCAGAGATCAAAGAATCATGGGCAAACCCATAGCCAAGGCGAATTCCTGCAAGACCGTATGCCTTGGAAAAAGTTCTTAGAGTTATCACGTTGTCATAACGGTAATTCATCGAATCGGGAAAGTCTTTTTGAGCTTTTGCGAATTCAAAATAAGCTTCATCCAAAATAACCAGCACATGATCAGGAACATAACTCATTAAATAATCGAACTCTTCTTTGGTGATAAAGGAACCAGTGGGATTATTTGGATTGGCGAGATAAATGATCCGTGTTTTTGGATTGATTCTCTCCGCCAAGCCTTTTACGTCAAATTTATAATTTTTCATAGGGACCAAATTTAATTTAGCCCCAGTTGCCCTGGCGATTATATAAAATCCAATAAAGGTATTTTCACTGCTAAGAATTTCTTCTCCAGGCCAAAGAAATGCCTTTGCTAATGAGGCCATAATTCCTTCCGAACCAGATCCCAAAACGATATTTGAATTTTTAAGATTATACATTTGGGCCAGGATGGATTTTAGTTCAAAGGCAAACATATCAGGATAACGATGCAGATTCTTAAGACCTTGTTCTATGTGGGATAGAGCAATAGGAGAGGGACCTAGAGGATTCTCGTTGCTGGCAAGCTTTGAAATTCGAGTAAGGCCTTTTTCGCGGGCCAATTCCTCAATAGGTTTTCCGGCACTATAGGGTACTAATTTGGAGATATATTCAGGTACTAGTTTTGACATAGGGTTTTTTAACATAAAACTAAAGGCTTTTAAAAGGTGTTTATGCTTTGAATAATTTGCAAATTATCTAACCTTTTGAAACAATTATGCCAATGAAAAGTGAAGAAATAGAAATTCTGCAAATTATCCAAAAATTTGGTGAGGAAATTCATTTAAACCCCTTTTTACTAGAGACCTTTGGTCTTGATAGCTCTTTTGATAAAGATTTAGGTCTAGATAGTCTCGCCAGAATGGAATTGATATCCCAGGTGGAAGGACACTTTAAAATATCACTTCCGGAAGATGTTTTTGCCTCAGTAGAAACACCTAGGGATCTTTTAAGGGCCATTATGGCCAGTGGTAAAAAGGTCATTTTAAAAGAGGCCACTACAATAGTTAGAGAATTAAGTGATCTTTTTCCCGGCGAATCGTCCACTCTTTTGGATATTTTGGATTGGCACTATAAAAAACATCCTGATTCTGCCCATATAAAAATTTGCCTAGAAAACAATGAGGAAGAAATCATCACTTTTAGGCAGCTTTGGGAAGAATCGGGGAAAGTGGCCAGTGCTTTGGTTAATCAATTTGAAGTTTTGCCAAATAAAAAAATAGCACTAATGCTTCCGATGGGCAGAGACTATTTTTTCATCTTTATGGGAGTTATAAGGGCCGGAGCGGTACCAGTCCCTTTATATCCACCATATAATTTAAGACAGGTACAAACACATATCTTAAGACATTGTAATATTTTAGAAAATTGTAATGCCATCATGATGATTACCGTGAGTGAAGCAATTGAGGTCTCTGAAATAATTCAATCTCGGGTGAGTCATCTTGAAAGAATTGTAACCCCTGTCGACTTATACCAAAGTGGTAAAGAACCAATTGAGGGTGGTTTTCGACCTAGTCCAAACAGCACAGCTTTTATTCAATACACTTCAGGAAGCACAGGAACTCCAAAAGGGGTCGTCCTCTCCCATGAAAATTTAATTTGTAATATAAGGGCCATGGGTAGTGCTATCAACGCAAGTTCTAAGGATGTTTTTGTTAGTTGGTTGCCTCTTTATCACGATATGGGATTAATCGGTGCCTGGTTTGGAAGCCTTTATTTTTCGTGCCTGTTAGTAATAATGTCTCCACTTTCTTTTTTGGCCCATCCGATTAGATGGCTTAGGGTCCTCCACGAAAATAAAGGGACCATAACAGCAGCGCCTAATTTTGCTTATGAGTTATGCTTAAAGAGGATTAAAGAGGAGGAGCTGGCGGGGATAGATCTTAGCAGTCTTAGAGTGGTCTTTAATGGTGCCGAACAAGTTTCCTCTTCAACCATCACAAAATTTAATCAGCGTTTTTTATCCCATGGATTTAACCCTGATTCTTTTATGCCGGTTTATGGACTCGCTGAAAACTCATTAGGACTCACATTTCCAAAACTTGGAAGAGGACCTTTGGTAGATTCCATAGATCGAGAAAAATTTTTAAGAGATAGGGTTTCGGTGCCATCCAAAGATAAAAATTCTTTAAAGTTTTTGAGTTGCGGGCAACCTCTGGAGAACTTTCAAGTTAAAATTGTCGATGAACAGGGCAAAGAACTTGCCTCAAGACAAATTGGTCAGATCCAGTTTTGCGGTCCCTCTGCCACCAGCGGTTATTATAGAAATCCAGAGGCCACAAAAAAGTTATTTGATGGAGAATGGTTAAATACCGGTGATCTTGGTTATATGGCCGAGGGTGAGCTTTATATCACTGGAAGGATTAAAGACATTATTATTCATGGAGGAAGAAATCTTTTTCCTGAGGAAATTGAGCAATCTATCGGGGAAATTGAAGGAATTCGAAAAGGATGTGTTGCTATATTTGGAAGTTATGAACCTGAAAAAGGAACGGAGAGATTGGTGGTTATTGCAGAAACCAGGGAAACCGATTCTTCTGTCTTAGGTAATTTACAAAAAAAAATAAACGCTCAAGTTTCCGAACTGGTGGGAGCCGCTCCGGAGGTTGTGGTTTTGGCCCCACCACATAGTGTTTTGAAAACCCTAAATGGAAAGCTTAGACGATCGGCTACCAGAGAGCTTTTTGAAAAGGGAAATATTGGGAAGGGAGAGAGATATATCTGGATGCTTTATGCGCAAATATTTTCTGGAACTATTTTAAATAGGCTCAGAGGATTTTATACTTCCTTGACTGAGATAATATATGGAATCTACTTCTGGATAATGGTTATCCTTTTTTCAATTCCTTCTCTGGTCCTTGTTATAATAATCCCCCTTGAAAATATTAGATGGAAATTTATTCGGTTTGTCTTAAAAGCATTATCGTGGACATTAGGTATTAGAACCACAATCTCTGGATTGGAAAAATTAAATATACCAAGTATTATTATCTCCAACCATGCCAGCTATTTGGACGGATTTATTCTGGCCATGTCCCTTCCTTTTAAACTTTGTTTTGTGGCCAAGGGAGAACTTAAATCAAATTTTTTTCTAAGCCTAATTTTAAATCGATTAAACACCAAATTTGTTGAGCGTTTTGACATAAAAAAGGGCGCCGAAGAAATTCTGCAAATGGAATCAGATATTCCTGTGGACCGGCCAATTTTATTTTTTCCGGAGGGGACTTTTATCCAAAAACCAGGACTTCTTCCCTTTAAGATGGGGGCATTTGTTTTATCTACGGATCTAGGATTTCCCTTGATTCCTCTTTCCATTCGAGGAAGCCGGGCAATTTTGCCGGCAGACACCTGGATTCCAAAAAGGGGAAATATTAGCATAAATATTGGAACCCAAATTTTACCAGAGAGTAAAGGATGGGAAGGGGCCCTAGAATTAAGTAATACCGCCAGGAAACAAATTTTACTTCATTGTGGCGAACCGGATCTTTCTTACGAAAAAAGTCCTCTGTTTAAGATGAAAACTTAGACTATTTTTGAGAAAATTTTCTTAAACTCATCCTGATCAAGAGTTTCTTTTTCCAGCAATAATTTTGCGGAAGATTCTAGCGTTTCTTTGTTTTTGGATAGAATTTCCACGGCCTTTTTCATTGAATTTTGAAGGGTTTCTTTCAGGGCCAGATCAATTTCTCTGCCAGTATCCTCAGAAAATAGATTTTGCTTCATTAATCGTGGGCCAAGAGAATGAGAAACTTCTTTATCATAGGTAACCGGCCCTAGTTTTTCATCCATTCCATAGCGAGTGATCATCTCTTTGGCGATATCGGTTGCTCTCGCTAAATCATCTGCGGCTCCAGTAGAGAAATGGTTGAAAATAAGGTTTTCAGCCGCCCTCCCCGCCATTAGGATGGTTATTTTATGATGGGCAACCACTTTTCTTTCAAATTCATTTAGCGGTCAAGAAATACTTTGTGCTGGTCCTTTTCCAAAAAAAAACTTATCTTCTAAAATTATGTCAGATCAATTTACAATCTATCACTTAAAGATGATGCAAAACGGCATCAGGCTTTTTAATGAAGGTCAATTCTGGGAATGTCATGAGGATCTTGAAGATCCCTGGATGGAATGTTCACACGAGCCAGCTAAGTATGTCTTTTGGGCAGTTATCCAGGTGGCCACGGCCCTATACCACTTTGAAAATAAAAACTTGGTGGGGGCCACAGGCATGTTAAATAAGGCCAGGGAAAAATTTAAGCTCTGTGAGCCTTTAGAAGGTCCTATTTTAAGGGAACAACTTTCCTGGGATACTTTAAAAAAATTGGTAGATGAAATTCCTCAAAAACCTTCCTTGGAGGATTTTTCTTCGCTTTATCTCTTTAAATTTAAGGAAATTATTTTATGAACTTTGGCAAATCCTTATCCCTATTTAAAGACAAATGGATTCTTTTTTATTCCATTTTTCCTATTCTTATAGGATCGGGAATTTATTTTTTCCTGGGAAAATGGCTTTATACAGATTTAATGGTAAAAATTAGAACCTGGATCGATGGTTACTTAAAAATTGGAGATTCGGCGGTTCTCTCCTGGGCAATCGGAATTACACTCACACTTATTTTGTTTTTTCTGATTTCCTTTACTGCAGTTATTTTAATCTCTCTTATTGCTAGCCCTTTCAACGATCTTATTAGTTCTAGAACTGAAGAGTTGGTTTTAGGCAGAAAGGTGGAGGTTGCGGGTGGAGTTTTAGGCGTTATCGTAAGGGAGTTTAAGAAATTTTTTGTAATTATGTTTTTAAGTTTTATCGGAATAATTTGTTCCTTTTTTCCCGGGGGACAATTTATTAGTTTTATTTTATCAGTAATGCTTTTGGGATTTCAATTTCTTGATTACAGTTGGTCTAGGCATAATTATTCAGTGGTAAAGCTTTTTGGGAACTATACGGCAAATATTTTCCGTTATGGTCCTTCCGGGCTTTTCCTCTATCTTCTAATAGGGGTTCCCTTTTTAAATATTTTGATAATGCCCTTCTGTGTGGTTCACTTTACGGTGCTTTTTTGCGAGGCCCTAGGACCCGAAAAAGCTTAGATTTCTCTTAAGCGATTCAATCTTTGATTTGAAATCGAGAGATTTTGATTTTACCTCTTCAACAATTTCGGCCGGAGCGCTCTCCATAAATTTAGCGTTATCAAGCTTGGCCCGAACCTTTTCATAATCTTTTTCCGTTTTATCGAGGTCTTTTTGCAGTCTTTTTATTTGTTCGTTGATATCGATATGTCCTTCAAGAGGCAAAAAGATTTCCGCAAAAGTGGTGGCGTTAATGGCCGATTTTTTAGGCCGTTCATCATTTTTTGATGCCAAATATAGATTTTTTAATCGAGCGAGTTCAACAAAACTTGGAAGAGATTTTTTAAAGTAATCTTTTAAATCTTTGTCATCTAGAAACAGGTGAACATCTACTAACTCTTTGGGTGGAAGATTAACCTCTGACCTAAGGGCCCTGATGCCGGCAACAGTTTCAATAAACTTGTTCATATTTTCGCTTTCTTCTTTGAATTCAAAAGCGGGGTCAAATTCAGGGAAAGGCGTAGCGATTAAAAGTTCCTCATCGTCTTCTTTTAAATAAGACCAAAGTTCCTCGGTGATAAAAGGAGTAAAAGGATGAAGGAGGGCCATTAATTTTCTGAAGCAATATTTTAATACCTTGGCCCTTTGGGTTTTTTCCGCCAAATTTTCGCCGTAGAGGATGGGCTTGCTTAGTTCTATAAAATAGCTGCAGAACTTTTCGTAGGTGAAGGAATAAATGGCAGAAGTGGCATCATCAAAACGAAATTCATCGATGGATTCATTTACTATTTTAATTACATCATTAAGTTCACTTAATATCCACTTTTCATGGTGAGATATCATTGAAGGAAGGAGGGTACCTTTTTCTAAAAAAGGTTCAATAAATCTAAAAGCATTCCAGATTTTATTGATAAAATTCCTAAAGCCTTCAATACGTTTTGGATCAAGATTTAAATTTCGGTTGTAGCCAGAACCAGCTGCCAGAGTAAATCTTAGTGCATCTGTTCCATAGGTATCAATCATCTCCAGTGGATCGATGCCATTGCCTAGGGATTTGCTCATTTTTCTTCCCTGCTTATCTCTAACAATGGCGTGAATATAGACTTTTTCAAAAGGAACTTTGTTGGTTTCTTTTAAACCCATCATCATCATTCTGGCGACCCAGAAAAAGATAATATCATAACCAGTAACTAGAACAGATGTTGGAAAGAAGCGATCAAAGCCTCTGGCCTTCATTCTGGAGTGATCCGGCCAGCCTAATGTTGTAAGGGGCCAAATTCCCGAGCTAAACCAGGTATCTAAAACATCTGGGTCTTGATGAATATGATGGGTGTCGCATTTTGGACAATTAGTGGGTTTAACTTCACTGGCCCACTGGTGTTCACATTTATTGCAATAAAAAACTGGAATTTGATGACCCCACCAAAGCTGACGGGACAGGCACCAATCTTTTGGCTCTCTTAGCCAGGAGAAATAGGTATTTTCCCAGCCCTTTGGATAAAAACGAGTTTTATCATTTTCAACCATTTCCACGGCCACTTTGGACATTTGGCCAACATTTAAAAACCATTGTTTGGAAAGAAGTGGTTCAATCACTTCATGGGATCTTTCCCCATGGGCGATTGAGTGGAGGTGTTCTTTGACATCGGTTAATTGTCCAAGTTCCTTAAGCTTTTCAACTACAAGTTTGCGGGCCTTATTGCAGGGAAGTCCTGCAAATTCGCCGGCCTCGCTATTTAGGGTTCCATCAAGGTTTAAAATATTAATTAAGGGAAGATTATGGCGCTTTCCTATTTCAAAATCGTTAAAATCATGGCCGGGAGTCACTTTTAGACATCCAGTGCCTTTTTCCAAATCCACATAAGAATCGGAAATAATGGGCACTTCCCGATTACAAAGAGGAATGATGGCAGTTTTTCCGATTAGATCTTTCCATCTTTCATCTAGGGGATTAACTGCAACTGCCGTGTCTCCAAACATGGTTTCAGGTCGAGTTGTGGCAACTTCTAAAAGTTTATCGGAGTTTTTTACCTTATATTGGATATGGTAGAAGGATCCTTTTACTTCAATATGTTCAACTTCTGCATCGGATACGGCAGATTGTAAAACAGGATCCCAATTTACCAGCCGATTAGACTGATAAATCAGACCTTCATTATAGAGGTTTACAAAGGTTTTGTTCACTGCGACGTTTGCATCGTGATCCATAGTGAACATAAAATAATTCCAATCTGCAGAGGCGCCCATCGAGCGTTGCTGATTTAGAATTATCCCACCATATTCTTCCTTCCATTCCCAAATTTTTCTAAGGAATTCTTCACGAGTAAAATCATGACGGGTTTTTTTTTCTTCTTTATAAATCTTTTTTTCCACTACCGCTTGGGTAGCAATTCCTGCGTGATCCATGCCTGGTAGAAAAAGAGTTTCAAAGCCTTTCATTCGTTTAAATCGAATAAGGGCATCCTGAGTGGTTATATCCAGCGCATGCCCCATATGGAGCTGTCCCGTAACATTGGGCGGAGGCATAATAATACAAAAAGGTTCATTTCCTTTTTTTGGGCGAAAATAATCACCCTTTTCCCAAATTTTATACCATTTATCTTGAGCCTCTTTAGAGGAAAATGTTTTTTCAAGTTCAGCCATCTTAATGACCCTTTATAAGGGAAGAAATCTCTTCGATATTATCAATTTTTATTTCTTTTTGATCTTTGGTGCTTAAATTTTTAATTTGCACGCAGCCTTTATTTAATTCCTCTTCACCAAGTAGCGCTACAAAAGAGCAGCCCTTTTTTTCCGCTAGAGGGAAAACTTTTTTAACTTTGGTGGGTTCAAGACAAGTGAGGATATTTAAGCCCTTATTTCTAAGCGCAGTCGCCAGATTTAGGGCCATATTTTTTGCTTTTTCATCTTGAAAGGTTAGGAGAAGATCATTTTTTGGGGTTTCAAAGGAAGGCATCAGCCCATGTACGGTTAAAAAATCGGCCAAAGTCACGTCCCCAAGTCCAAATCCAACTCCAGGAAGGGATTCTTCATCAAATATTTTTAAAAGGTCAGCGAAGGCCCCTCCTCCGCAGAGGGCCCTTCTATTTTCGGGATGCTTATCAAATACTTCAAAAACCAATCCGGTATAATAGTCTAGGCCTCGAACAATGGTGGGATCATATTTTAAATAACTAAGAAGTCCTAGGTCTTCCATTTGATCGACAAAAGAATTTAGCCGAAAAATGATTTCTTCACAGTCCTTGCCTTTTAGAAATGCCAGGAGATCCCCAAAGGATTTAATGGATACATAATCCCAAAAGGTTTTCTCTAAACTTCCAAGATCTAATTCAGATACAAGCTTGGCGATGGTTTCCTTATCTTCTTTTTTATAGCGGTCCAAGATTTTATAAAGTTTTAGAGTTGTCGTATCATCTAACTTCATAAATTTTTTAAAAACAAAGTCCACGATTCTTCGGTCGTTTAAAAGAATTTCAAAATGTCTCTGATCGGCCCCAAAGCTATTTAGAAGGGAGATAATAATTTGTAGGATCTCCATTTCCCCCATAACTTCCGGAGGGCCGAAGATATCGCAGTTAAATTGCCAATGTTCTCTAAGTCTTCCTTTTTGTGGTCTTTCATATCGCATCAGATTTACAATGGTAAACCAACGTATAGGTCTAATTGCTTCTCGATAAACCTGAGCGACCATACGGGCCACTGTAGGTGTCATCTCAGGCCGAATGGCCACCTCACGTCCGCCTCTATCTAAAAATGAATAAATTTGGGCATTAATTAGCTCTTCACCACTTTTGGCGCGGTAAAGATCAACTTCTTCAAGTAATGGGCCATCGTAGGGCTCATAACCAAAAGAAAGCGCAGTTTCTTTCATTTTGTTAAAAAGGAATTCTAATTGCCTTTTGTCTTTGGGAAAAAAATCCCGGGTGCCTTTGTAGGGCCTTTTATTAAGCGTCATATTGAATTCAAACTTATAACAAAATAATGGGATTTTGCAATGCAAATTGAGGAAAAAACGGGGACCTTTGAGAGATCCCCGGGAAGACTATTATAGCATTTCCTTCCAGGCCTTTCCAGGTCTGAATTTTGGAAGAGTTTTTGCTTTAATTTTGATTTTTTCATCAGTTGAAGGATTTACTCCTGCTCTGGCTTTTCTTTTTACTCTTGTAAATGTTCCAAAGCCAATTAGGGATACATCATCACCTTTTTTTACGGCTTTTTTAATTGTTTCTAGGGTGTAGTTTAGCCAAGTTTCTGCATCTTTTCTAGACCAGTTTTCCATTCCCTTGTAGCTAAGAACATTGTCAATTAATTCCTTTCTGTTCATCTAAAACTCCTTTTTATGTTTAAAAAATATGTAAGCAACATTATGGAATGGAGTTTAACGTATTGAAAAGTTTTTTTTTAAAAAATTACCAATCATTGGATGGAACAGGAAGATTTTCCGGAGCAACATAGTTGGGGTTAGGTTCCATGGGCTCATTACGCGGCTGCCATTGGTCTTTAACTGCTTCCTCTGATTTTCCTTCGGGTAGGTCCAAATTAGCGAGAGGATCCTTTTGGGATTCTTTCGGTGTGGGCATTTTTATCTCAAAATATTTAAGATTATCATCTAAAGCTACTTGGGGTTTTTCAAAACGGGAATATTCTAAGAGATATTCGATCTTGCTAGTAATTTTTTCTAATAAACCCATCATGATAGGCTTTAGCATTTCATGAAATTCTTCGGGGTTTTGGTTTATTATATCTTCATACCATGGAAGCACGAGGTTTAGTTTTTTTCCAATCATTGCGGCATTTGGATTTTTAAGACCGATTCCCTTTTTCTCAACAATAAAAGTATTAAAATAAGGGGAGTCAAAGATTTGCTTTAAGTCGGAGTAGTTGGCGATAATAATCCATTTGGCAAATTGGTGGTAGCTTTCAATCTTGGTATCGATTAATTCAGCGAGTTTTCTAAGGATTTTTTTATCGTATAATTGCGATTGTTGGGTAAGCTTTGGTTTATTTAAGAGTTCCTTATAAATTTCGCTTTTTAAGAGGAAAAAAACCTCTTCCTTGGTCATTTGGGCGAATAATTTATCAAGCTTTTTTAAAACCTTTAAGAGATTCTCCTTTTCATTATCTGGAAGTGGGTATTGTTGAATAGATTCCACCAAATAAGAAAACTCGACAGGTAGAGCGGGTTTAGGAACTAGTGTAGGGACTTTGGAAAAAGTGACAAGGGGTAGCAAGAGACCAAGGATTATTAAAAATTTCATTTTTTAACCTTCTTTTTTTCCGGCTCCTTCTGAAAAAAATCCTTTTGATAATCTGACCTACCGGCAAGTACGTAGGTTTTCCCAAAGGCACTTAAAAGTAGCTTGTCATCCATAGAAAGTATTTGGGTTGCATTTAAAATAGAGGTGAGCTTCTTTTCTTCCTTATTATTTATATTAAGAGATGCCACCTCATAGACTTGATTGATATTAGTGGAATAATTTTTAATAAAATAAATAGTGTCTTTTTCAAAATCACAAACCAAGTTTCCAATATCATTTTTGGCCGATTGGTAAATATTTGTTTTATTGAATTCTTGGAGCTCTTTAATAGGGATTAGATCGATGGAGGAGCCATTAGTAGATTTATCGAATCCGAAATGACCCACTATTAAAAAATCATTTTTTAGGCAGATTTCAATTTTTTCAAACTGAGAGGTTCCTTTGAATATTAATTTAGACTTTTTGTCCGCCCGGCTGAAAATGGTGATAGCGGGGACTCCTGTTTGGCTCAAATCAGTAAAGAGAACGGTTTCTTTGTTAAGCATCACCACCTGGGGTATAAAATAGGGGTTGATGAGGTTATTGATTTTAATTTTAAACTGCAGCGCCTCGCTGGTTAGATTTTGAAAATTGATGGCATTTTCTTGTATGTTGAAATAGGAGGCCCAGTTGTCTTCAAGATGAAGTTTAGGATCTAAACCATATCCAATCTTTACGGCATCTTTTTTCCCAAAACTCATTTTATAAATAGTATTTGCTTCTCTTTGAGACATAAAGTCCAAGTAATTTTGGTCCATGGTAAAAAGAAGCACTTTTCTAGAGGGGGAAGAGCTGACTAAATAATTGGTACCCGGGACACCTTTAATAACCTCTGCGCTTTGATAGTTGGTGGAAACCATAAGTGATCCAGATCTGGTAAGGTAGTAGGTATAGGTTCCATCTTTTGAAATAAATCGCACATAGGCAGCAGGTTGTTTGGCAAATAAAACGGGTAATTCTTCTTCGGAAAAGACCTTCAAAGAAAGAACCAACAGTAAAATAACAAATTTAATTTTCAATGCCATAAAGAGTCCAGGTTTTTAAAGGGTGAATCTCTTCATAATTCTTAATCGCCGAGTAAATATGATTCCAATGAAGAAGTCGTGGGCTATGGACATCATCTATCGTGCTCCTGAAACTTATCCAAAGCTTTTTATTTTCATCCTTATATATTCCATCAATGATAAAAGGGATTGGCCTGCAGCTATTCAGCGCATTTTTTTTGTAAAGATGGGGATAAAAATCCTCGAGACAACCAATTCCATGGGCCACACCGGTGCTTTTCTTTGAAAAAAAACGGATAATTTCCGATAGGTTTCTAAGTTCAGTATATTTTACATTCATCTTTCGCTTTAGCGCTTCAATTAGCGAATCAAAGGTTCTTTCAGCAGAATTGGGGAAATAGTTAACCACACCCTTGCCTTCATATCGAATGTTTTTTTGTTCCTCATTTCGATAGATTATTTTTCTAGGGCAATAATAGCTTGAACAGATATGGGGATCCATGATGATAAAACAGCCATTTCGAAATTCCATTTTTACAGGATTGTATTCATTGACGGTTGCTAATTTACATTGTTCTTTAGGGGATATTCCCTTCGTAAATTGCAGAATCTGATTTAAAACCCGTGTTTCAGATACGGAACTTTCTTGATCAGCTCCAGGAATGTAGGGCAAGCATTCTTCTTTTGCTTTTTTGGGATCGGTATAACATATCTTCAAAGGCCATTGGCTATAATCTTGATTTTCACGAGATAAAACCTTAAGGGCCTCCCGATAGGAGCTGTTAATGCAGGTGTTTACGTCGTAATTAAATTCTTTTTTTCCATTAAAATGTTGATAAATCCTAAAAATATTGGTGACGGAGTCGTTATCGACTTTTGAAGGGCAATCACGATAGGGGGTTTTTAGCCGGGATACCTTTAAAATTTTGGAGAGTTCATCGCAGGGACCTACGGGGTAGCCAGCATAAACTCCATTTAGGGTTTCGCAGGTTTTTGGCTTTTCTTTAAATTTATCCGCGCACTTAGTTAGTTGATCCTTTGTTGGAATTTTATCTAAGCGGAGAAATTCTGCGCATTTGAATTCAAGTTTATAGGAGGGGATGTCCCCAAAGATTATTTTTGACCATGCATCTTCAGCGCGAAAAAAGGAACAAAAATTTTCGGGGGAATTAATATTTTCACAGAGATGTTTTAAGTAATTTTGATCAAAGAGTGTGGTGTTTTTTAAATAATAATTTTTTTCCCGTACGATTTTAGTAAGGGAAAGCAATTTTTTTTCTTCTTTGATCCCTATCGAGGGAAGAATTTTTTCAGCAATATTACCTTCTTTGATAGTCTTGGGTATTTTGCAGAGATAGGGTGTGTTAAGGGAGCTTTTGCTTTTATCAAACTGTGTTAAGCAAGATTTATAGGATTTTGGACGTTCAAGGGTTAGGGTTTTAAATGTTTTAGGAAAGTTTTTTGGGGAAAATAAAACGGTTAAGTCTTTTTGGTTAAAGCATTCCTTTTCATAGACATAGTTTATAAAAGTCGATTTTTGAACCAGGGCAGAAATTTGCCTGCCTTCCTTGGTTTTAAACACAACTCCCACCTGAGTAATATTGCCTTCTTTGGTCTTTAATAAATTATTTTCTATCAAAGCATAAAGACTACAGGGATCCTTAGTAAGCATGGGAAAATAGATATCATCGGAATAAAAAAGCAGAGATTGCATGAAAAAAGGGTCGATGCGGATTTCTTTGGCGCGCAAAAACTCTGACTTTAAGTCATTCTTTTCAAGTGTTTTGGTATATTTATCAAATTGATTATTATGGGACCTTTGAACTTCCATTAAGGAGCCTAAAAGTCCCGGAATGCTTTCCACGCAGAAAAGTTGGGATGGCCCCATCAAAAAAGTGGAAACGAGTAAAACTTTATAAAATCGATTTTGCCAAAATGCTTGCCACATCTTCAATTTCAACTGCCTCGGTCTCCTTAACTTGGGCCTTGGTTGAATTAAAGTTTATCATGCAAAAAGAGCAAGCTGTAGCAAGTTTTTGTGGTTCGACACTACCAATGTCTCTTAGTCGGTTTTTGGCCAGATGTTCACCCTCTGGAAGCTCATACCACATATTTCCGCCCCCCATTCCACAACAGAGGGATTTATCTTTATTTTTTTCCATTTCGACCAGGTTAATGCCTGAAATTGAATTTAAGATTTCCCTTGGAGCATCATATTCACCATGATGTCTGCCTAAATAGCAGGGATCGTGATAGGTAAATTTTTGATCGATGGATTTTTCGGGCTTTAATTTTCCATCTCGAATTAATTGGGCCAAAAGTTCGGTGTGATGGATGGTTGTAAACTTTCCATCTTCAAATTTAGCGTATTCTTTTCCTATGGTATGCAGACAATGAGGGCAGTGGGTGACCACTTTATCGAACTGGTATTGTCTCATATTGGCGATATTTTCAATGGCAAATTCATAGAAAGAGTATTCATCTCCAAATCTTCTAACCGGATCGCCATTACATTTTTCGGTCTTACCCATTACTGCAAAACTAACCCCAGCTTTAGAGAGCAGGGCCACGGTATCTTTAACAACTTTTTGATTTGACGCATCATAGGAGCCTGCGCATCCAACATAATATAGATAATCTACCTTTTTCCCCGCTTCGATAACTGGAACGTTTAAACCATCGGCCCACTTAAATCGGTCTTCTTGAGAAATACCCCATGGATTTCCATTATTTCTTACTTTATTAATGGCATCTTTTGCAGAGGCCGGAATATCTCCGAGGGTTAAGGCCTTATATCTTTTGGCCTCCATAATAATATTGACGTGTTCGATATTGGCGGGACACTCTTCCATACAGGCCCCACAAGTGGTGCAGGCATCGATTTCATTATATTCATAGATTGGGTTTTCCCAGATATCACCTTCCTGTTTGCCATTTGAAAAATCACGAATTTTAGTAATAACCGTTTTTGGATCTAAAATTTTTCCCGCAAGATTTGCGGGGCAGACTTGAGTACATCTTCCACATTCCACACATGAAATCATATCCATGCGGTTTTTAGCAGTAAGATCTTTTAGATTTGAAAGGCCAAAACTTTCCCGGGTCTCATCCTCAAAATTCATGGGGTTTAAAACTGCCCCTCTCATTTTAGGAGTTAAAAGGGCATTTAGCGGCAGGGAAAAGATATGAAAGAATTTGGTGTATCCAATGCTGGCCACAAAAACCATAGTATTAAGCATATGGAAAAACCAAAAAAAACGATAAGTATAGGCCCAGGATTCATTGCTTAATCCCCAGCTCCCAAACCAAGAGGCCAAAAGCCATCCAATAGGGGCCCAGCTTTTTTCTCCTAGAGGCATTCCGGTTCCGTAGATTCTAATTCCTTCAAGAATAAATCCCACCACTACCAAGATAGCGAGCATCAAATACATAAAAAGCTCTTGGTTGGGTTTGGTACTGGATAAGTAGGCAGGCTTAACAATATATCTTCGATAGTAGGCCAAGGCCAATCCGATCAAGATGGTAAGACCTCCAATATCGGCCAGAAAGGAAATCACTATGTAGGTGGTACCCTGGAAAACTTTAAAGGGAGTATCGTAGTGAATGGCCACTAGGTCGGTGGCAATCCATAAAATAACAAAGCCATAAAAAATTAGGGAATGAAAAAAAGCTACATTGGGTCTTCTAGGAACTTTGCCGGTTAAAAGGATGGTGGAAAAAAAAGATTTCCAGTTAAGTTTTTCCGGAAGCAGGCCTTTATATCCTTTTCCATTCGTTACATATTGATATTTTTCATAAAGCCCTTTTATCAGAATTGCCAAACTAGCGATAAACAAAAGGTACATGGCAACTTTGAAAGAAAAGGGTATATTCCAAAGGATTTCTCTACTGGCCTGATCCATAAATTCCTCATAAATTTGCTTTGTGCCTTTTTTTTAATATAAGAAGGGGCATAAGGCTAGACAGAAATTTAGCAGTATGCGTCTAGAAAAGGTTTTTTAATGAAATATTTTTTAATTCTTATGATTTTTGGCTGCACCTCGACTAAAACGATAAATTTGCAAAAACATTCCTTTAATGATGTTCCGAAAAATATTATTTGGTTGCAAATTGCAGGTCTTTCCCCCGAGCACCTAGCAATGGTTCGTTTTTCGGACTCTACCTCGGAATTGGAAAAATCCACTTGTTTGGGAAATATGTGGACCTATAATTCTTATAAACTTAGACCTTCTGCCTACGACAGCTTTTTGACTCAATTAACTGGTAAAACAAATATTAAAAATACCTGCGAGGATTTTTCCTATAAACCCCTTTGGCATTATTTAAATGATAGGGGTTTTAAAACTGGTGTTTTAGAGGTGGGAGCGACCTCTGATGAAACATTGGATCGGGCCTTTGCATGTCGAGAGAATAATGAATTTAAAAATATAATGCTTTTCTCCATGGCCAAAGAGTTAAGGGGAGGATTTAAAAAGCTCGATCTTTTAGATTCAACCCCTTTTAAAACAGGGGAAAAATATCAAATTTCCTGTGAGGTATGCGAACAAAACCTCTTTCCCACTATGAACTCCGTAATGCAGAGATTTCAGGAGGGGAAAGGTTATAAGTTGTTTATTTTGAGGGATTTTTCTTATTTGAAATATATAAAAAATGGGGATTTTAAAAACGCGAAATATTTTTTGGAGGAATTATCCAAAACTTATAAAACTCTTAGAGAAAGGAAGGAAACTCTTATTCTTCTAAGTTCTTCCGGCATGGCGAAAATGGATTTACCTCCTGCAGGAGCAAAATGGTTGGAATTTGAAAAATCCGGTAAAAATGCGACTTATAAAACCGATTCGCTCTTATCTTTTGTTTTGGCAGATGGCGCGGGATCGGAAAAATTTTGTGGTATTTATTCGGAGTCAGATTTACTTGAGCGGATATTAATCGATCCAAGCAAGAAGTTTAAACAATTTCTTTTTTGGTGATTAAATAACCGGTTTTGCAATAGTCACATTTTAGCTCAAGCGAATCACTTCCATCAAATAGAGATTCCACAGTCGATCCAGTGGAGATTAACGCTTTAACTCCTGAGACCATTCTTTCCCGATTGCAATTGCATTTAAAAAGAACCTCTTTGCTATTTAGAAAAATAAGGCCTATCTCTTCAAAAGATAAAACAATTTCTTTTTGATCGTTTAATGACCTTGCAAAAATTTTTTCAACTTTAGGTTGAATAATTTCCCAATATTCTTCCAAACTTTTTTCATTCTTAACGGAAGGAAGCTTCATGATTAAAATGGATTGATCGCTTTCATCGCTTAAAAAAACTTCTGCCATAACTTGATAGGAGTCTTTGAGGATTTTGTTGGCGATTTCATGAAAACCTATGTCATTAAGCTCAATGCTTGAGGAATATTGGGATGCTTTGGTCTCACCAAAAACTTTGGTAAGCCTAGCAACACCTCTTACCTTTTTTGGAAATTGATCAAAGTTTTCCGGAAGTAGGAGAGTTCGAATTAAGCCCTGAGCATTGGCCTCAATTTTTAACATAAATTGGGGATCGGTCGAATCAATATAAAGGCCAAAACCTTCTTGAGGTTTCAAAAATGAAATAATTGGTTCAAACATCAAGACCGCATCACGAAATCCTGAAAGACCACTTCCACCTAATGGGTGAATAATGGCCAGAGTCTTGATCAATTGTTGACCATCAAGAAAATGAAGTACAAAACCTTCTTTTTCGTCTATAAAACTATAAAGACCCGATTCATTAAGCATATTAATTCCAAAAAAGTAAAAACTTAGCTAATTCATCATAGGGAGTCAATTTTGCTCAAAATTATTTTGCTGGAAAAGGCCAAAGATCTCTATCCCCTGGAATTTTTGTTAAATCCCGATATTCCAACTACCGTAGTTCTTCCCAATCCCTCTTTAGCGGATGATTTGAGGGGCAGATTTTTGGATAAGGATGTCGATTTAATCACTATTTCCAAATTTATGGATATTGAACTGGGTCAAAAGAAAGAAGATAAGGCACACCTAATTTTTGACCTGATAAAATGTTATAAAAAAAGTTTTAAAGAACCCTCTTTTGAACAATTTTTACACTGCTTTAACCACTTTACCGATCTTAGAAGCTTTACTCTGGAATTTTCCCTAATTGAGGAAGTGCTTCCTGAATTTGACGAGGAAGTGGCCAAAGCCCTTAGCCTTTTTTGGAAAGAGACCAATGAGAATTCTCTTTTAGATGAACATTCTTCTTATTATAAGCTTTCGGAAAAATTTAAGGACCAAAAAGTTGTAGGTTCCTCAAAAAATATAATCTTTTATGGCTTCAGTCATTTAAGTGCCGTTCAGGTAGATATGGTGCAGGCACTTTCCCGTCATTATAATGTCTATATTCCAATTTTAAAAAGGGTCTATTTAAAGTGCCACGGGAGTGATTGGATCAAATGGATCGATACTTCTTTTGATTTCCAAGAAGAGGTTAATGTCCCACCAAGCGCCAAGGGAAAAGTTGCCTTTTATCCCAAGAATAAAATGGCCGAATTTATGTCGGTATGTCCCATTCTTCCCCAAGAGGGAAAAGTGGATTTTTATATACTCTCTAAAAATTTAAATTTTAATCAAGTCAATGAAATACCCCTCTCAAATCTTAACTTTAAAGTTAAAAGTGATCTTTTTTCAAATAAACTTAAATCCTTTTTTGAATCATTTAAAGGGCAAGACGCCCCCGATGAAATTGAAAATAAAATTAAAGAAGAATTAAATAAAGACTTTGAAAAAAAGGATTTTAGGCTTTTAAAAATTTTATATCAAATAAAGGAAAATCTAAAATATTTCGACAAAAATTTAGATCGATTTGACTTAAATGCGTTGGAGTACGTAGTCTCCTTAGAGCTTCCCCGAAATTACTCTACGCCACTTTTAGCTAAGGAAGCCATCGGTGAAATAAGAGATAGGGGAGGCTTAATCAGCTACGAGCCCAAAAATCTCAATATCATATTGGCCGCTTCTGACGAGGCTTCCATAAAGGTAGGAGGGGCGAAATATCCCAAAAAGGTGGAAGAATTTTTGATGGCCATAGGCCCCATCCAAAATTCCTACCTTGAATTTTTAAATACCCAGGAAATTTTGCGGGAGATCTTTGAAGATAAAAATACGTTGCTTATCGCCGAGCATGGCTGTGAAAAAACTGATGAGGCCATGGAACAGATTATTTCTAAATTAAGGATTGAACCCTTAGAAATCATTTTTGGCACTGATTATAAGGAGCCCAAGGATCATCTGGACAAATATATTATAAAAAAGGAAGAGGAACAAAAAACTTTATCCTCCTCAAAGCTTCAAAGCTATGTAGATTGTCCTCGAAAGTTTTATTTTTCCTATTTAAACAAGATACAATCAGAGTCGCCTAAAGTTACCTTTTCTCCAATGCAATTAGGAAGCATTGAGCATGCGGTTATAGGTGCCTATTTGGAAAAAAATAACGAATATATAGAAGACGAATTTATAAAAACTGCCAAAGAACAGTTTGATAAATATATTATCCAAAATAAAATGAATCCTTCCCCGATGGAAAAAGATAGGGCCTTTATTGAAGTAAAGGATTTTTCATTTAATGGGATCATAGAGCTTTTGAAACTGAAAAACATATTTTTGGATTGTGATTTTGGTTTTGAAAAGGAACTTATTAAAACGGATGATTTACCCGTAAATGGACGGTTAGATGTTATTATGAGTTCAAAAGAAGGCTACGGGGTTTTAGATTTTAAAAGAAGTAAAGCATCTATAGGTTCTGGTAATCAATTACTGGAATTTAAAAAGATTCAACCTTGGTTCTATTTAAACCACTACCCATTGGCAGATAAAACCTGTCTTTTTCTGGGATATATTAATCTTTCAGATCCAAAGACCTCGCTTATTTATTGCCAGGATCAATCGATTTTAGAGCGGCTTAAGGAAGGCAATTTTCTTGAAGGAAAAAATATTCAAACGCACAAAGAAGAAGAGGATAAAATCCCTAACCTTCTTATTAAATTCTCTGAGTTTGAAAAAGAAAATTTTATAAAAATGAACCATGAAAAAAACTTTTGGGCCCGGCCCTCAAGCTCAAATACCTGCGATTACTGTAGCGTAAATCAAATTTGCCCCAAAGACGGAGTCGAAAATGCCATCACCTAATCCAGAGCAATTAAAGGCCATTAAACATTCTGGTGGAATGATTCTAAATGCGGGAGCAGGTTCCGGTAAAACCTTTGTACTGGTGGAGCATTTGCTTTTTTTGATTGAAAACTTTTTTGACCACAACAAAAACCTAACTGGCGAAAAACTAACTAGGGAACTCGCAAAATTCTTCTCCAAAATTGTTTATATGACCTTTACTAAAAAGGCGGCCGGTGAACTTTCGGGAAGGATCAGAGAAGCGCTTTCTAAGCGGGCCAGTGATGAAAAATGGGAGCTGGCCGAGAGTCAGATTTCTCATTTATATGTGGGCACCATTCATGGATTTTGCAGTAAACTTCTATCTCAAGGCTATGTAACCGAAATAGGTCCGGAGATTAATATCCTCACGGAGATTGAATTTAAGAAGAAAATAACTTCTTTGGTGGGGGATTTTTATGAAAAATTTGGCCAAAAATTGGAAATTTCTGATTTACTACTTTCCAATTTAGAAAATATTTCTGAGGGATTTGAAAAAATATTTGGCTCAGTGGAGCTGCGGAAAAGTTGGAGGAAGTGGGATCCTAAATCCACTACTGATTACTCTCTTGAGTCTTTTATGGAGGATGTAAATTCTCTTGATCTATTGGATAAAATTAGTCCTTCAGATTTCTTGGATTTTAAAGATAAGAAATGGGCAGAAAATATTAATGGCTTTTTAAAAATCTATAACACCAAAAAATTCAAGGATGTTTCTGTCATTAAAGATTATCTTGATTTTTTTGGAGGAATAACTCAGTTAAGGAAACCAACACCTAAAGATAACTGCCCTTTAGGAGTTGAAGTTATCTCCAAAATGTCAGAGCTAAGGGATTTCTTAAGAAAAAATGCAGACGCATTAATCGCTTTTTATGAAAATCCAAATATTGTAAGTAATTGGGCAATATCCGTAAAATCCTTCTTTGATTATATCGAAAATAAAATTCCTTATCACAAAGGGTTGGTCTTTTCCGACTTGGAATATTATCTGCTAAAAGGTCTGGAAAATCCTAGCTTGGCCAGAAGGATTAGGGATAATTATTCCTACTTCGTGGTGGATGAGTTTCAGGATACCTCGATAGGGCAAAGCGAGATTCTTGAAAAACTTATTGATAAGAGTTATCAAAAACTTTT
>JACCDG010104002.1_pt1 | contig 26085 bp, 26 predicted proteins | sample 7442471 | NCBI WGS metagenome assembly JACCDG01 (sample SAMN15323444, study PRJNA562643) | freshwater metagenome | isolation source: river surface water | place: USA:Blue River Watershed | collected 2017-08-17 | reverse complement strand
TTGGCGCTGTGCAGAGGTAAAGGTGGCATAAGGCGGCTTTACGGCAAAAGAGGTATCGATCAAATAGACATTTCCCGTACTTGAGATAGTTATTGGATCCAAACGACCTGTTTTTGATAGTTGATCAACTGCCGTAACTGTTTGGTTAATTCGAGTGCCTGCCTCAACACACACATCTGCTGGGATAGTCAATAAAGGTCCACGATTATCTAAATCCTTCACTTCGATCTGCATATCCCGAACAGTCTCCGATATCTTCACACCATTTCGCCATTCTTCGATAATAAAGGCACAGTTGTATAAACCCACCTCTTGGGGTGATCTCCAGATTAAATCCCCTGATTTGGCATTAATCGTAAAGGAGGATGGGGTGGTGGAAACCTCATTAGGTTGCTTAAAATTAGGGGCTAATAATCCACGGCTTGCTGGGTCACAGGTCAATTCTGCTCCAGTTCTTGAGACAGATAAGCGGTAGGCCAAAGAATCCCCTTCCGCATCCACCGCATTGGGATTATGAATAAAAGGTTGCCCTACGACAGCTGTCAAATCTACCGCCGGGTTTAAAAGTACAGGCGTTGAATTCAAACCTAGACCCGCATTAATCGAAAAAATCGTTTCCACATAAAAAGCAACGTCTACCGAGCGAGTGATATTTAGTACGCCATCATTTCGATTAGGCACGGCCACAGATACTTTGTAAAATAAAGAGGCCGCTGGATAGGTGTATTGGATTTTGTAGACATTTTTCATCGTTCCGTTTCCTAGATTAATCGGAAATCCGGGAGATCGTTTAGCAGACAAAACGGAAGAGCCATCTCCAAAACAGAAATTAACTGTATTCTGCTCCACGTTCGCACGATTATTTTCGGTGAAGGTGGTCAGCGTAAATTCAAAGGTTAAGGTTTTATCAGATATTCGTTTCACGGTGATTTCTCCACCTTTAAAGTGGGTGGCCTGTGCGGCAAAACTAAGCGCAAACAGAAACAAGAAAAAAAGGCTTAATCTTCGTAAAAGCATAAAACATTTTTGATTAGCTGTAAGTTAAGAAGGCAAATCGTTTTTTTCAAAAAAAATGGATTTTTTACGTTTTAAATTTGATAGAGCGGCGTTTCGATTGTAGTTTTGAATGCTTAAAAAAATCGAACCTGTTCGTTTATTTTTATTTCCATTTAACAAATACAATTATTTATGTCTTGGTTAGCAAAATCACTTAATTCATCTCTTGGGAAAAAGCTCCTGATGGCCATTACCGGTCTATTTTTAATTAGCTTCCTGATAGTTCATTGCAGCTTAAATGCGTTGATTTTCTTGAATGACGGAGGCGTAGCCTTTAATGAAGGGGCTGAATTCATGGCACACAATCCTGTTATCCGTACGATGGAAATTGTATTGTTCGCTGGTCTTCTATTACACATTGTGGATGGCCTACGTCTTTGGTTTGAAAATAAATCAAAACGACCTGTAGCTTATGCGGTAGTAGACGGAGCAGCTAACAGTAAATGGTACTCTCGTTCGATGGGCCTTTTAGGAACACTTTTATTGTTGTTCTTAATTCTTCACATGAAGCATTTTTGGTACTTCTCTCGTTTAACGGACGGTTTGAAAGACCATACTTTATATGCAGAGATGCAAGCAGTATTCATGAACCCCGTAATTGTGGTGGTTTATGTGTTAGGTTGTATTTCATTGGGATACCATTTATTACATGGTTTCCAAAGTGCTTTCCAATCGATCGGTTGGAATCACCCGAAGTACTCTCCTACCATTAAAACGATTGGAGCTATCTTCTCTATCGTAATCCCTGCGGCTTTTGCAGCGATGCCGATTGCCTTTTATTTCCATTTGATTCAATAATATTTCAGCGATTCGATTGATATGACAAACTTAGATGCCAAAATTCCAGACGGCGCATTAGCCGACAAATGGACCAAATTTCGTTCCAGCGTTTCCCTTGTAAACCCTGCGAACAAACGTAGCTTAGAAATCATCGTCGTAGGTTCAGGCCTTGCAGGTGCGTCTGCCGCTGCATCGTTAGCTGAATTAGGATATAAAGTAAAAGTATTCTGTTTCCAAGATTCTCCACGTCGTGCGCACTCGATTGCAGCACAAGGGGGTATCAACGCAGCGAAGAACTACCAAAACGATGGTGACTCTGTTTACCGTCTATTCTACGATACCATTAAAGGTGGCGACTACCGTGCGCGTGAGGCGAACGTTCACCGTCTAGCTGAAGTATCTGGAAGCATTATCGACCAATGCGTAGCGCAAGGAGTTCCTTTTGCTCGTGAATATGGCGGATTGCTTTCTAACCGTTCCTTCGGTGGAACGCAAGTACAACGTACTTTCTATGCGGCAGGTCAAACGGGTCAGCAATTATTATTAGGTGCTTATTCTTCTTTGCAACGCCAAGTGGGAATGGGTAACGTAAAAATGTATACGCGTCACGAAATGCTTGATGTCGTAACGATCGACGGAAAGGCACGTGGAATTATTGCGCGTGATTCAGTGACTGGAGCTTTAGAGCGCCACTTCGGACACGCTGTTTTATTATGTACTGGTGGTTACGGAAACGTCTTCTACTTGTCTACAAACGCGATGGGATCGAACGTAACAGCGGCTTGGAAAGCGCACAAGAAAGGTGCTTTCTTCGCTAACCCTTGTTACACACAGATTCACCCGACGTGTATCCCAGTTTCAGGTGATCACCAGTCGAAATTAACGTTGATGTCTGAGTCACTTCGTAATGATGGTCGTATTTGGGTTCCAAAGAAACAAAACGATAACCGCAAAGCGAACGAGATTCCAGAAGACGAAAGAGATTACTACTTAGAGCGTCGCTACCCTGCGTTCGGTAACTTAGTTCCACGTGATATCGCGTCCCGTGCGGCGAAAGAGCGTTGTGATGCTGGTTATGGTGTAGGTGCTTCTAAAATGGCGGTTTACCTAGATTACGCAGCGGCAATTGTACGTTACGGAAAAGGAGAAGCAAATAAAAACAACATGCACAATCCATCGGATGAAGAGATTCAAGCGATGGGTAAAGCAGTCGTAAAAGAGAAATACGGTAACTTGTTTGATATGTACAAGCAAATTACGGGAGAGGATCCATACGAGGTGCCTATGCGTATTTATCCTGCGGTTCACTACACGATGGGTGGACTTTGGGTAGATTACAACTTGATGACTACGGTTCCTGGTTTATATGCTTTAGGAGAGGCAAACTTCTCTGATCACGGCGCGAACCGTTTAGGAGCATCTGCCTTGATGCAAGGTTTAGCGGATGGTTATTTTGTTATCCCTTACACAATCGGTGCTTATTTAGCTTCCGAGATTCGTACACCAGCGATGTCCACAGATAGCCCGGATTTCGAAGCTGCAGAGAAAGCAGTACGTGATCGTTTAGAGACCTTGATGAACATTAAAGGTTCGAAGCCTGTTGATTACTTCCACAAGCGTTTAGGAAAAATCATGTGGGATGAGTGTGGTATGGCGCGTAGTGAAAAAGGATTAAAAGCGTCTATCAAGGAGATTCAAGCCTTACAGAAAGAATTCTGGTCGGATGTGAAGATTCCAGGTGAGATCGACAATTTAAACCCTGAATTAGAGAAAGCAGGCCGTGTGGCTGACTTCCTAGAATTAGGCGAGTTAATGTGTATTGATGCCTTGGATCGCAACGAAAGTTGTGGAGGTCACTTCCGTACTGAATACCAAACTGAAGATGGTGAAGCCCTTCGTGATGACGAAAACTATGCATACGTAGCGGCTTGGGAATACCAAAAACAATCGACTTTCAAGCTTCACAAAGAAGAATTGAAATACGAAAACATCAAAATTGCTCAAAGATCTTATAAATAATTCGATACAATGGAAGGACATTTAAACCTGACACTCAAAATTTGGAGACAAAAAAATGCAAGCGTAGCTGGTAAATTCGAAACCTACCAGGTAAGCGGCATCTCCACAGATATGTCATTTTTGGAAATGATTGACGTGTTAAACAACCGTTTGATCGAAGAAGGAGATGATCCGGTAGCATTCGACCACGATTGCCGCGAAGGTATTTGTGGTATGTGCTCGATGTATATCAATGGTCGCCCTCACGGTCCTAACCGCGGTGTGACTACTTGCCAATTGCACATGCGCTCATTCCAAGATGGCGAAACCATCACAGTAGAGCCTTGGAGAGCAAGCGCATTCCCTGTCATTAAAGACTTAGTGGTAAACCGTTCTGCTTTTGACCGTATTATTGCGGCTGGAGGTTTCGTATCGGTGAACACCGGAAATGCGCAAGATGCAAACAGTCTACCTATCCCGAAAGAAGATGCAGATGATGCTTTTGCAGCAGCAGCATGTATCGGCTGTGGTGCTTGTGTAGCAGCTTGTAAGAATGCATCAGCGATGTTATTTACCTCCGCTAAAATTTCACAATTAGCGCTATTACCTCAAGGTAAAGTAGAAGCAGCTAAGCGTGCAGAAGCGATGGTAGCACAAATGGATGAAGAAGGTTTCGGTGCATGTTCAAATACAGGTGCTTGTGAAGCGGAATGTCCTAAAGGCATTTCACTAGAGAACATCGCGCGTATGAACCGCGAATACTTCTCAGCTACTTTTTCTTCGAAATAACATTTAATTTATAGCCCCTGAATGCATTTTCAGGGGCTTTTTACGCCCTTGTTTTTAGAACCCAACCATACGAAATCTTCTGAACGCAATCCTCCATCAGGCTGGATTGAGGTCGTTTGCGGCTCGATGTTTTCAGGAAAAACAGAGGAATTAATACGTCGTTTAAAGCGCGCAAAAATCGCCCAAATGCGAGTCGAAATCTTCAAACCCATGGCAGATACCCGCTACCACGATGAAGATATCGTATCGCACAACCAAAATTCCATTCGCTCCACTCCCGTCAATAATTCAGGCGAAATACTCTTGCTGGCTGGCGACTGTGACGTGATCGGCTTAGATGAAGTGCAGTTCTTCGATGAAAACATCGTAGAAGTATGCAATAGCTTAGCAAATCAAGGCAAAAGAATTATCGTGGCTGGATTAGATATGGACTTTAAAGGTAACCCTTTTGGGCCCATGCCCGGCTTAATGGCCATCGCTGAGTTTGTGACGAAAGTACATGCCGTATGCGTGAATTGTGGAGCCGCTGCCCATTATTCCTACCGAAAGGTGGAACAACAACAAACCGTCTTATTAGGCGAAACTGAGTCCTACGAGGCGCGTTGCCGCTCTTGCTTCCATGGCGAAAACTAAAGACCCTTCTTTCCGGAAACTAATCCAACGTCTAGTGGCTAGAAAGCCGAAGAACTTGGACCAACAATTTTTCCAAGCACACACCGAGGTTTTCAAGAAAACGGATTGCTTGAGCTGCGGCAATTGCTGCCGCACGACGAGCCCTATGTGGAATGATACCGATATTCAGCGGGTTTCTCATTTGTTCAAAATGAAAACGTCTGCTTTCTTGGATGCTTATTTAGTACAAGATTCCGATGGAGATTGGGTGTATCCGGCAGCACCTTGCCCTTTTTTAGATCTAAATGATAATACGTGTGGAATCTACGATCATCGCCCCAAGGCCTGCCGTGAATACCCACACACCGACAGAAAGAATATCATGGGGATTTTAGGATTGACCTCAAAAAATGCGCTAATCTGTCCCGCAGTGACGCAAATCCTTGAAAAAATCGAGCAAATTTACCCTTGAGCCACTTTTGATTTGAAATTCACGTCAAAAATCGACAATTTCGTAATTCAATAAATCAAACTTATGGCAGCAGCAGAATACTTAGGAATAGATGTAGGAGGAACCGGTGTTAAAATGGGAATCGTCCACGCAGACACGGGTCAAATCAACAATTTTCAAAGTTATGACACTGCTACTTGGAGAGAATCACACCACTTTTTAGAGCGTCTAGCCGATGCGATTGCCTTGCAATTGTACCAGCATAAAAATGTAAAGAAAATTGGAATCGGCCTTCCGGGTATTTTAACCAAAGATCGCCGCACCTTAATTGAAATCACAGCTATTCCAGAAATCGACGGTTCACCTATGATCGATATGTTGGAAAAGCGTTTCCCTGAGCACGCTTTCTTTATGGAAAACGATGCAAACGCTGCAGCTTTAGGCGAATTCTATTTCTCTCCGGAGAAGGCGAACATGCCGGAAGACTTCGTTTTCATCACGTTAGGAACAGGGGTAGGTGGTGCCGCTGTCATTGACCGCAAAATCTTCTTAGGTGGCGACGGTAATGCGATGGAACCAGGTCACGTGCCATCACGCAACGGAAAGGTGCTAGAGCGTAATGTAGGAAAGAAAGAATTATTGCAAATGGCAACTGCTATGCGCGCAGCCTACACAGGCAAAACGTCCCTTCCCTCTGACGGAACGATTTCAACGACTGCCTTAGTGGTAGGAGCTGAAGAAGGGGATGAATTAGCCCTGGCTGTTTGGAATGAGGTAGGTACCTTATTAGGGGATATGTTAGTTTCCTTAATTCGTATTTTAGACATCAAAAATATCTTCATAGGTGGCGGATTATCAGCGTCTTATGACTTTATTCTACCTAGTATGGAGAAGCAATTAAATTATTGGTTAACGCCTGCTTATTTAGAAAAGTTAACCATCAAAAAAGCCTTGTTAGGCAATGATGCAGGCCTTTTAGGGGCTGCATCGCTTTGTTTTTAAGATAAACAGCCTAGAACAGGCTAATTAGAATGGAATTTGTTTGATAAATTCAACTTTAATTCTAATCTTTGCAACGTTTTTGAACCCCAAAATAATATTAAAATGTCAGATATTGCAGAAAAAGTAAAGAGCATCATCGTTGAAAAATTAGGTGTAGAAGCATCAGAAGTTACTCCTGAGGCATCTTTCACGAACGATTTGGGAGCTGACTCTCTAGACACAGTTGAGTTAATCATGGAATTCGAAAAAGAATTCTCTGTTTCTATTCCAGATGATCAAGCGGAGAACATCCAAACAGTAGGCCAAGCTATTACTTATTTGGAAGAGAACGCAAAGTAATCGAAGCAACCATAAAAATTATGTCAATTGGTAAACAGTAATCAGGTGGATTTTTCCATGGGATTTCTCGAACTAATTGACATTTTTTGTTTAAAGCAGTTTCATAAATACGAATAATATGGAGTTAAAACGAGTAGTTGTCACGGGACTAGGCGCCCTAACCCCCATCGGAAATACCGTTAGTGAATATTGGGATGGATTAAAAAACGGCGTTAGCGGTTGTGGTCCTATCACGAAATTTGATGCGGAAAAATTCAAAACTCGTTTTGCTTGTGAATTAAAGAACTTCAAGGTAGAGGATTTTATCAATACCAAAGAAGCACGTAAAATGGATCCATTCACTCAATACGCCGTTGTTGCTTCTGATGAAGCGATTGCAGATGCGAATTTTGACATGGAAACCTTAAATAAAAATAAAGTAGGCGTTATCTGGGGATCAGGTATCGGCGGTTTAAAGACGTTTGAAGACGAGGTAATCTATTTCGCACAAGGAGATGGAACCCCGAAGATCAATCCCTTCTTTATTCCTAAGATGATTGCAGATTCGTCATCAGGCCAAATCTCCATCCGCAACGGATTCCGCGGACCTAATTACGTTACCGTATCAGCTTGTTCATCTGCAAACAACGCCATCATTGATGCTTTTAACTACATCCGCACCGGACGTATCAACGTGTGTGTAACGGGTGGTTCAGAGGCTCCAGTGACTATTGCCTCTGTAGGTGGTTTCACCGCCATGCACGCGATGTCTACCCGTAATGACGATCCAGCTACGGCTTCTCGTCCATACGATGTGGATCGCGATGGTTTCGTAGTAGGAGAAGGAGCAGGTGCTTTAATTTTAGAAGAATACGAGCACGCAAAAGCGCGTGGTGCAAAAATATACGCGGAGTTAATCGGAGGAGGCTTCTCATCTGATGCACACCATATTACCGCTCCTCATCCAGAGGGATATGGCGCTTTATTGTCGATGATCGATGCATTAGAAGATGCGAATATCAAACCAGAAGAAGTAGATTACGTAAATACACACGGAACCTCTACTCCGATCGGCGATCCACAGGAGATTAAGGCCATTGTGGACTGTTTTGGCGAGCACGCCTATAAACTGGCGATCTCGTCGACAAAGTCAATGACAGGGCATTTATTAGGTGGTGCGGGTGCTGTAGAGGCAGTAGCCTCCATTTTAGCTATCCAACATCAATTTGTCCCTCCTACCATCAACGTATATAACCGCGATCCAGAAATCGATCAACGTATCGACTTAACAGAGAACGTAGGTAAATCACGTAAAATCGATGTGGCATTGAGCAACGGATTTGGATTCGGTGGTCACAACGCAACGGTTATTTTCAGAAAAATCTAAAACAAATATGGCCGTAAAATCTCTCCTAAACTGGTTAGATCCGATTCGACTAGACGAACGAGAGAAATTCTTAAAGAAATCGGTTACACATCTAATTGGGGCTAGTCCGAGTAATTTAACCTTATATCGACTAGCCTTTTTACACGCATCCGCTTCGAAGGAGAGTGTGGCAGAAAACTACAAAGAGTCAAACGAACGCCTCGAGTTCTTAGGCGATTCTGTGCTAGGGATGATTACGGCAACGTATTTGTTCCAAAAATTCCCTTTCAAAGACGAGGGTTTCCTAACCGAGATTCGTTCTCGGATGGTTAGCCGCGAATCCCTCAACGTAATCGGTCGTAAACTTGGCTTGGAGGAGGTAATCGAATTCGAGGCACAACGCAAAACTTCGTTAGCTAGAACCTCCATGTACGGAGATGCCTTAGAAGCCTTTATTGGTGCCGTTTACCTTGACAAAGGCTTCGCTTTCACCCAAAACTTCATCATAAAAAAGATTCTCACGCAATACTTTGACCTAGAGGCCGTTGTTCAAAACAACCCAAACTTCAAGTCCATGCTAATTGAGTGGGCACAAAAAGAAGGTAAAAAAGTCTCTTTCGAACTAGATCAAGAAGGGGAACACCACAACCGTGAATTTACAGCGCTAGTCCTATTAGATGGCGAAAAAATAGCCGAGGGAAAAGGCTATTCAAAGAAAAAAGCAGAACAAACGGCCGCAAGGATGGCTTGTGAACAACTAGAAATTAAATCATAACATGGCTACACCGAATATTTTCTTGCACTATTGGAACGATTCATCCGATTCGATTACATTTCAAGAGGTATTAGCTTGGGAAGTCGCTACCCCTGTAATTGAATCCATTCAAACAGAGCTGTTAGCTCAACTGAAGTCAGAAAAAGCGCAAGATTACTTTCCCAATTTCCCGTGGACAAGTCCCCGCTTTCAGGAAAAATGGGATGGCATAGCCCAAACATTATTGTACCAAGTATCCTTCCCAGAATTCATATGGGCGTCCTGGATTCAAAGCCTCGAAGCTCCTAGTGTAGAGGTTGCTCAACCTAGTTTTGCGGATTTGTTGAATTCATATGAGTCTCCAGATGCACCTGTAATGGATGAACCTGTAAAGGTTACACCGGAACTAGATGCGCCAGTAACGAATAAACCAGCTTTCGAGGCGGATGATTCAATTAATTACCCGGCAGCTGAAACGCCAGCCGAACCGTTCGATTTATTGAATACTGAAGTCTATTTCGAAGCACCTGAAAGTCTGGAAGACTCCACTGAAGAAGAATTTAAGCGTTTAAAAGATTTGTTAAGCGGTTCATCTGATTCTTTGAAATCCAAAGTAGAGTCTCAAATGACCCAGCGCATAGCTGACACCATCAGCCTGCACCAACGTATCAAATTCATTCAAGAAATATTCCAAGGTGATGTTGCCCAATTAGAATCCCTCATACAATACATCGACGAGGAAGCGGAGGCAGAAACTTGGATGCAAGCTTTGTTATCTCGCTACCAAGCGTATCGTCAAGCGGAGAACGAAGCCATCTGGGAAGAACTACATCAAATCATCGAACGAAAGTTCAACTAATTGATTTTCATTATCAGTTTTAATCGGCCTTTATAGACTATTAGGAGGTAATTTCAGGGAAAACTACTCCCTTGAAAACGATCCTATTTTTGCTTGCCTCTTTTGTTTGTTTTGCCCAAATATCCACCCAAGAAGAGGAAGAAAAGCAAACTAGTTTCGACTATTATCTCGCAAATCCGTTAAATATTAACCTTGTTTCGGAGCCAGAACTACAATCCTCCCTCCTATTTAGTACGGAACAGATCGAAGCTTTTCTACGCTTTCGAAAACAGCTAGGTTCCTTTCAATCTATTTTGGAACTACAAACCATTCCGGGCTGGGACCTCGACTTATTACGCAAGATTCAGGACTATCTAGTTTGCAACTCTATACATCCCAGCTGGTGGAAACCGAACGCATCGACCCATCAAATCTTGTTTAAAACGGACTGGACGGCAGAAACGAAGAAAGGATTTACAGAACCTGATTTACGCAGCAAGACACGTTATGTAGGTGATCGAACGAATCAAACCTTGCGCTACCGTGGCCAACTCAATGCAAACCTTAGGCTGGGATTCCTTCTACAAAAGGATGCAGGAGAAAAAGACCTCAGTGATTTTAGTAGTGGATTTATGGAATATAAATCGAAAGGGATAATCGAGAAAATAATTCTAGGAGATTACGTAAATCAATGGGGACAGGGACTCATTCAATCAGGCGGATTCTCTTTAGGAAAGAGCTTTGAAAGTATCAAAGCTACCCAAAAATTTAACCTTGGTGGCTTAGCTTACAGTTCTAGCGTGGAATATGGCTATTATCGCGGAGTCAATACTAGCTTAAAAATTTTCGAATTTCTAAGAGTCCAAGCCTTCGCGTCTTATCGAAAATTAGATGCAACTACTGGAGTAGATTCCCTTGGAAACAAATTTCTACGCTCCCGTGTCGAGGATGGCTTCCATCGAACGGCCTCAGAAATCAGTCATATCGATGCAATGAAAGAAAAGACAGCTGGTGCAAATTTCTGCTTTTCGCCGCTCAGTTTTCCACTCGTCATTCAGCTAAATGGTGTTTATACAGCCTGGTCCTTGCCTAAACCTATGGGGATAGGCTACAAAAACACAGAATGGTCTGGAAATAGGCTACAGAACTATTCACTAAGTTTTCAATATCCATTTCGCAACATTCGGCTGGTAGGAGAATTCGCCTATTCAGGGAATCGGCAATTTTCCATTCTCCAATCCGGTGCTAGTTCCCTATCCAAGAAATTAGATATTTCCTATCTATTCAGACACTATGCCGCTGGCTATTTTAGCCCAAAATCAAATGGCCTTTCCGAGAACTCCGAAAACCTCAACGAAATGGGCCTATTCTTAGGCCTTGGCTATCAAATAAACAAGCAAATGAAGCTAAGCTCCTACGTAGACTATTTTCGCTTTCCTGGGCCAAAATACCAAGTTAAAGAGTCGAATACCTTTGGGTGGGAATTCTTAAATCGATTACAATGGGAGAAACGACATACCGCGCGCGCATTTATGCAAAGCAAATGGACCCGAAAAGAAAACAAAGATCTCATTCAACTGAGTTTAGATGGCCACTACATGGCCCTAAAGGCATGGGATTTTCACCTACGGGCGATGGCCTCTAAACTAGGAAACGAAGTGGGTTATTTACTCCTACAAGATATCAAATGGGATCAAAGGAAATGGAGTGTGCAGAGTCGTCTTGCTTATATACATACGCCCAGTTATGACACCCGAAATTATGCCTATGAACCAGGCGTTCCTTATTCCTTTCTACTGCCTGCCTATGCAGGAAAAGCAATCAAAACGACCCTAGTGATCGCCTATCAATGGAATAGAGAGATGACGCTAGCCGCTAAATGGGGACGGATTCAGTACCGGGATCGAACCGAGGTGGGCTCCGGTTTAGATGCGATTGAAGGCAATACGAAAACTGATATAACCCTCCAGATTAGCTACAAAATGCATTAAACAATCGCCTCGCGAACGCGCAAAAGCTTTTCCAACAGACCCTCCAACTGATCCAATGGTAACATGTTTGCGCCATCTGATTTAGCAATGGAAGGATTAGGATGTGTTTCAATAAAGATACCATCGGCTCCTACCGCGATAGCTGCTTTAGCAATCGTTTCAATCAAAGCAGGTTGACCGCCTGTTACTCCCGTTGTTTGATTAGGACGTTGTAAAGAGTGTGTGCAATCCATAATAACAGGCACTTGCATCGCAGACATCTCTGGAAGATTGCGGTAATCCACTACTAGATCTCCATAACCAAACGAATTACCTCGATCTGTCAAATATACTACCGCCTCCGGGTTTTCATGTAGCACTTTTTCTACCGCAAAGCGCATAGACGCACCGGACATGAACTGGCCTTTCTTGATATTAACCGCCTTGCCTGTTTGAGCAGCAGCCGCTAAAAGATCCGTTTGACGGCAAAGGAAAGCCGGGATTTGCAATACATCTACATAAGCCGCTGCCATGGCCGCTTCTGCGCTTTCATGAATATCAGTAACCGTGGGTAAGGAATAGTGTTTCCCCACCGCTTGAAGAATCTCCAATGCTTTAATATCACCAATACCGGTAAAGGAATCGATTTTTGTCCGATTAGCTTTGCGGTACGAACCCTTGAAAATATAGGGAATCCCCATGGACTTCGTAAGGCCATCAATCTTTTCTGCAATCTCAAAGGCTAAATCATTGCTTTCAATTGCACAAGATCCTGCCATCAAAAAGAAGGGGCCTTTGCCTAAATTCGCTAAAGTCGGTAATGTCATTTTATAAAATATTTACCTCGGTCTCTAAGGAAACTCCGAATGTGTCTTTAATTGATTTCTTAATTTCTTCCGATAGGGCCAAAATCTCTCCGCCTGTCGCCTCCCCATAATTCACTAAAACGAGTGCCTGCTTTGCATGAACACCCGCATCCCCTTTTCTGAAGCCTTTCCAACCCGCTTTTTCAATGAACCAACCCGCAGGAAATTTAACCTCCGTGCTGCCCTCTACTGGGTAATGAGGAATACCCGGATTTTCAGTAATAAGACGAGCAGCTTCTGTGGCCGAAACAGTCGGATTCTTGAAGAAGCTACCTGAATTACCGATGTCTTTGGGATCAGGTAATTTACTTTGGCGAATTTCAATGACAGCATCAGCTACCTCACGAATCGAGGGATGGGTGATTCCTTTTGACGCTAAAACCTCTTGAATCGCTCCATATGACGTTTTAATGGATGGCTTCTTCGCTAATTTAAATGTAACTGTACTGATTAAATAGTGCCCTTTCCCTGCGCGCTTAAAGAAGCTTTCTCGGTAACCAAACGCACAGGCTTTGGCATCAAAAAGGTCAACTTCCAATGTCTGTAGATTCAACGCCTCTAACGACTCAAATGTATCTTTGATTTCCACACCATAAGCCCCGATATTCTGCATAGGAGCTGCACCCACAGTACCCGGAATCAAGGATAAATTCTCTAATCCAGACCACCCTTGGTTTACAGAATACTGCACTAATTCATCCCAAACAACGCCAGCCCCCGCTTTCAACCACACAAAATCAGCATCCTGCTTTACAACAGAGATCCCAGGAATTGAAATCTTAACGACAAGTGCTTCTTGAGGCTTAGTCAATAAAACATTACTGCCGCCACCTAAAAAAAGATGAGGTAAATGAGCAAATTCACCCGATTTACGAATAGCAATGTATTGTTCAACCGAACTAATCTCTACGAATTGACGAGCTTGCGCCTCAATCCCAAACGTATTATAAGCACGTAGAGAAAACATATTAAAATAATTTAGTAGACAAAAACTCTTCTAAGGCAGGTACCCCAGAACGGTGGAAGGTATCTGAATTTCCTTCCCAAATCTTCTTCCCTTCTTTTAAGAAAATGATTGTTTCACCCATCCGCATCACCGAATTCATATCATGAGAAATGACCACCGTGGTCATATTGTATTCTTGGGTTATTTCTTGAATCAAATAGTCAATTTTTACAGCAGTTAGTGGATCTAAGCCGGAATTAGGCTCATCGCAGAACAAATACTTCGGATTCATCACAATGGCTCTTGCAATCCCAACCCGCTTTTTCATCCCACCAGAAATCTCTGATGGCATCAATAGCGCCGAATTTTCTAATCCCACCCGCTGCAAACAAAGCATCGCTTGCTCGTTTTTTTCTTCTAGGGTTTGGGAAGTAAGGGTGTCTAAAGGAAAACGGACATTCTCTAGAACAGATTTTGAATCAAAAAGAGCTCCTCCTTGGAACAATACGCCCATTTCGCGGCGAATTTCTTTTACTACATCGGAGTGGGCTGTTAAGAAATTACGTCCATCATAGAGTACTTCCCCTTGTTCAGGAGCCAAAATCCCAATCATGCATTTTAGGAGTACCGATTTACCTGTACCACTTCCCCCTATGACCATATTCGTCTTTCCCTGTTGGAAATTCGCATTAATGTCATCGAGCACCACACGACCTTTGAAAGATTTAGATAAGCCCCTGATTTCAATCATATTCAAAATTAGGGATTATTGGATACTTTATGATAAATTTGATGACATTTAAATCAAAAAAACTATGTTTTTCATCTTCCTAGGGATTATGTTGTTTCTCGGCGCAAACACGATTAGTCCTAATTTAGTATTCTTTAAATACGCCAAAACATTAAAAATCGTAGGAGCCGTTTTTGCCATCATTGGCTTAACTAGTTCAGCGGTTGTGCAAGTAGACGCAGGTGAAGTAGGGGTCCAAAGTGTCTTTGGAAAAGTTCAACCCTCCATCCTTAATAGCGGTCTTAATTTTGTAAATCCCTTAGCAAAAGTGGTGGTATTTGATGCGAAAACCCAAAACTATACCATGTCCAGCGTACACGACGAAGGGGACAAGCAAGGCGACGATGCCATTCGGGTTTTAACTGCGGATGGTCTAGAAGTAGTGGTTGACTTAACCGTACTATTTCGTATCATTCCCTCTGAGGCACCACGTGTATTACGCGAAATAGGTGAAGACTACAAAGACAAGGTAGTTCGCCCTATCACACGTACCATGATCCGCGATAATGCAGTTTACTACGATGCAGTGGCCCTTTATTCTTTGAAGCGGAACGAATTCCAACAACGTATTTACCGAGACATCGAGAATAACTTCAAGAAAAGAGGCTTAGTTTTAGAACAATTATTGATTCGCAACATCAACCTTCCTACCTCGGTAAAAACCACTATTGAGTCTAAAATCAATGCGGAACAAGATGCCCAAAAGATGCAGTTCGTTTTACAAAAAGAGAAGCAAGAAGCGGAGAGAAAGCGCGTTGAGGCGCAAGGTATCGCAGATTACCAAAAGATTTTATCGACAGGTCTAAGCGACAAGCAATTGCAGTATGAGTCGATTATTGCCCAAAAAGAATTAGCTAAATCCCCTAACGCGAAAGTGATCATCATGGGTGGCAAAAGCGCCCCGATTATCCTAGGGAATCAATAAAAAATAGGCACGTGATTCTAGCGAATCGCGTGCCCCATTTTATCTCTTTTTGTTTCTAAGTATTTCTTATTGTGGGGATTCGCTGGAATTTCAATGGCGATTGAATCTACAATTTCTAGTCCATAACCCATTAAGCCAGCTCTTTTCTTCGGATTATTAGAGATCAAGCGAATCTTGTGGACACCTAAATCGCGTAAGATTTGGGCACCTACACCGTAGTCACGCTCATCCATCGCAAAGCCTAATTCTAAATTCGCTTCCACCGTATCTCGGCCTTGCTCTTGCAGTTTATAGGCTTTCAATTTATTAATTAGACCGATTCCGCGGCCCTCCTGAAACATATATAAAATCACCCCTTTCCCCTCTTTCTCTACCATTTCCATGGCAGCATGCAATTGCTCTCCGCAGTCACAGCGACATGAACCGAAAATATCCCCCGTAACACATGAGCTGTGAACGCGTACCATCACTGGCTCGTTCTCTTCCCAAGATCCTTTAATTAAGGCTAAATGGGTGTCTCCTGTATTGATTTGCTTGAAAGCAACTAATTCGAAAGAACCCCATTCTGTGGGCATATTCACTCCGATTTCTCTTTTGATGAGGGATTCCTTAGCTAAACGGTATTCAATTAAATCCTTGATTGTCACAAGCTTCAAATTATGTTTATCAGCTAGCTTGCGTAAATCTGGCAAACGAGCCATGCTTCCATCTTCATTCAATACCTCAATCAAAACACCCGATGGTTGAAATCCAGCTAAACGAGCAAAGTCCATCGATGCCTCTGTATGACCGGTACGGCGCAAAACGCCTTCAGTGCGGGATTTTAGCGGAAAAATATGGCCTGGTCTTCCTAAATCTGAAGGCTGAGTACTAGGGTCAACTAATGCTTGAATCGTCTTAGAACGGTCAGATGCGGAAATCCCTGTAGTACAACCATTACCTAACAGATCAACTGACACCGTAAAAGGGGTCTCGTGAGAAGTCGTATTCTGATTCACCATCATCTCTAAGCCTAACGCTTGGCAACGCTCATCTGTTAAAGAAACACACATTAAACCACGTGCTTCCTTAATCATAAAGTTGACTAATTCAGGTGTTATTGCTTCTGAAGCACAAATCATATCCCCTTCATTCTCACGATCTTCATCGTCAGCGACAATAATAATTTTACCTTGGCGAATATCCTCCAGGGCATCTTCAATACGATCTAAGCGAATTTTATCTAGCATTTTGTAGGCATTTGAATCAGAAACACAAAGTTACACGAAATAATTCCCTTTTTGACTACCTTTGTCAATATGTTCATCCAGGTTAAAAATCTTTCTAAAAACTACGGAAAACAATCTGCCGTTCAGGACCTAAACTTCCGTTTAGAGGAAGGGCAAATCGTGGGTTTTCTTGGTCCCAATGGCGCTGGAAAATCGACCACATTGAAAATGATGATGGGTCTTATCAGACCGTCGGATGGTTCAATTCTAATCGATGGAAAAGATCCGCAAGAGCAAGAAATTGCGCTTAAAAAGCAGATTGGCTATCTCGCTGAAAACAATCCGCTCTATCCAGATATGTATGTAAGGGAGTTTTTGGCTTTCATCGGAAACATTCACCAGCTGAAAAATTTAGACCATCGAATTCAAGAGGTAATCGAATGGGTGGGGCTACAAACAGAAGCGCACAAGAAAATCCAGGAACTATCTAAAGGCTACCAGCAGCGCGTCGGGATAGCGATGGCCATTTTACATGATCCTAAGGTTTTGATTTTAGATGAACCTACGAGTGGCTTGGATCCAAACCAGCGGGCTGAAATCAGGGACTTGATTAAAAGTCTACAAAACAATCGAATTATCTTATTCTCTAGCCATATCCTATCAGAGGTAGAGGCTATTTGTGACCGCGTACTGCTGCTGCACCAGGGGAAACTCGTGAGCGATAGTCCGATGAAAGATATTAAGGACTTAGAAAAATTCTTTAAAGAGAAGACAAGCTAAACGAGTCTGCATCTAAATGCGCCGGAAATTTAGCCCGAAATTCAGCTAAGGATTCGAGAGATAACTCGCTTGTTAAGATTTGATCTTTCGATTTTAAATCGAGCACTAAATCCCCTTTGAAATCGACCAACAATGAATCCCCGGCATAGGCTAACGCATTTGCATCTGTCCCTACCCGATTCACTCCTACCACATACGCTAAATTTTCAATAGCCCGTGCCTGTAGCAACGTTCTCCAAGCATTTGCACGTGGGGCTGGCCAATTAGCCACATAAATGGCAGCATCGTAAGCCATAGAAACATTCCGCGACCAAACAGGAAAGCGAAGATCATAGCAAATGAATAAAGCGATATTCCACCCTTTGTAAGATACAATCACTCGCTGATCACCAGATTGGTAAAATTTATGTTCGTCCCCCATTCGAAACAAATGCCGCTTATCATACGAAGAATACGTTCCGTCGGGTTGGACGGCATAGAGTCGGTTATAGAAAGAATTTTGTTGTTTTACTTTAAGGGATCCGACTATTAAAGCTCCCAAGCGATTCGCTTGTACCTGCATCCATTGCAGGGCTGGCCCCTTACCTATTTCAGCGCCAGTTTCAGACATGGAGAAACCTGAAGCAAACATTTCAGGTAATACGACCACATCTGTTGAGCCCCCTAATGCGGCTAACTTCTCTTCTAATTGTGCACAATTAGCAGATGGATTTTCCCAAACTAAATCGGTTTGAACTAAGCTTACCCGTAGATTCGCCATATTTGCCGGAGTTTATTTGGCAATATAAGAATAATAGATTTTCAAACGAGCCTTCATCGCTTGCAAAGGCACGAATCGGGTACTTTCATTAATGATTCTGGTATTACCAGCTGAATTCGAAGTCACAGCGGGCGTAATTAACCATCCATTATTAGGCTGTTTACCAACTAAAAGAGACTGCATCGCCGTAGTTACATTGAAAGTATAGGTTCTAGAGCGGGAATCGATGGCGGCTGTAATTACGCTAGCTCCACCCTCTGAAAGCAAGTATTTGAGACCATAAGAGTTTCTCAATGTCCGATTAGTCGCATTCGTTTCTACGATGGATAATTGACCAAGCGTTTGCTGTAAATCAATATTGTCTGAGGCGGTCAACACTAATTCGGCCTTATTAACCGCTATGTTCCGGTTTCCTTTCAAATTCAATAGGGTAGGAAACTCCACTTTAGTCGCCACTCCGGTTCCTGCTTGAATGTAGGTAATCCCATTTGAAGCGGTGGAAGGTACGATGTCTCCAGGATTTTTAAGGGAGGCCAAAGCTCCTGCTTTGGTCGACTTAATCTGGTTAAAGCGCGCTAACAATTCAGGGAAGAACGAATTAGATAAACTAAAATAATAATCTACAGAATATCGTTTAGGATCCCCTGGATTATGATAATACAAAGTCATTCTGGAAAAGCCCGGATTAAATGAAATCATGGCCCCAGAGGATATAGGAGCAGTTTTAAACAATAATCCTGGGAAAAAATCCCTAAACCCCTTACTTCCTGCAGCTACTTTAGGGTCTGCATAATTCCCAAGCAATTCTTTTCCAAAAGCATCTGACATGCGAAAACGTAAGGTATCAAACTGAATGGAGTCCCCATTCATCGCTTTCGTGCGAATCGGACGAGGGATATAGGTATGTCTACCTAAAGTTGTTGCCTCATGGCGAATAGTGGACGTAGAAAAATAGTCTGTATTTCTGCTTAAACTATCTAACAAGCGATGAATGCTTATAGTCTGAGCCTTAGTTGTATCCCCTTGGTAACCTGAATAGGTTAACCGCATCGTTAAGGAATCAAATACAGAGGTCGATTTAGCGAACAAAGTATCAATATTAGAGACCTGAGTGAAAAATGCCGATTCAGACAATCCTAAAGCAGGATGTTGAAAAGACCCCACTAATAAAGAACCCGTAGCTCCTGTATAAATAGAATCAATTAGGACAGTAGATGACTTAACCGTGATCGTATCAGAGTAATTCAAACCCACCTCCACGCTAAACAAATCGTCGCCGATTTCTTTAGGTGTTTCACAGGAAGCAAGGAATAAGGAAAGAATTCCTACCCATTTAATTGCCGGACATTTCCAAGTAAGTTTTTTCGAAGAAATCGAGGTCATTATCGGCAATATTTTGAGAAGTTTTATGTTGATATTCATCAATAATCGATTGAATACGGCTATTATCCGCATTTACTAAAGAAACTATTTTGTCTGCATACTCCGCACCTATCTTAATAAATGCTTCGTAATTTCCCCCAGCTAAGCTACCTAAATGAGCTTCGTCCAGATCTCCAATCTTCACTTTTTCGATCAGATCGTCTGATTCAAACGTAAAATCAAAAGCCGAATTGTGTGGAGAGAAAATAGTTTTTGAATCCTTGTAGATCGGGTGATTTTGGTAATGCGTAGAGATATACAAAGGCACTAAACTAGACATCCAGTCATTGCAATGAATAATATCTGGAGCCCAACCTAATTTCACAACAGTCTCTAATGCCCCTTTACAGAAGAAAATAGCCCGTTCGTGATTGTCTGAATAAAATGCACCTTCCTTGTCAGTTAGCACATATTTACGTTGGTAATAATCTTCGTTATCAATGAAGTATACTTGTAATTTCGCAGCTGGAATACTGGCTACTTTAATGGTCAAAGGCTTTTCTTCCTCACCCATTGGAATGGTAATACCTGAAAGACGAACTACTTCGTGCAATCGGTTTTTACGCTCATTGATCGAACCGAATCGTGGCACTAAAATTCTGATTTCCATTCCCCTCTCCTGCATAGCAGTAGGAAGAGCGCGTACGAAATCTGCAATTTTTGACGTGTTTTGAAAAGGATCTACCTCACTTGAAACGTAAAGAATACGTAATTTGGCCATTCTAAATTGATTACCAGGGGCAAATTACCCCAAAAAACATTACAAAATTACAAAAAATAATCTGATTAACACCATCATTACTAATGAAAGGTCTTTAATTTGCGATCTGATTTAGAAACAATATGCTGAAGTCCATATTAAAATACTTAATTTCTAGTTTATTGGCTGCGGGCTTATTGTATTGGGCATTTTCCAAAAGCGAATTGCATTGGAATGATCTATTAATCACCTTTCAGCAAGCAGACTACAATTGGGTTGTTGTATCCATTGTCATCTCCCTTTTATCCCATCTTCTTCGCGCCTTACGTTGGGAACAGTTATTAGCAGCCATGTACTACAAACCTGGGGCCGTCCGTACTTTTTCAGCCGTTTTAATCGGCTATTTTGCTAATTTTCTCGTACCCCGTTTGGGGGAAGTTTCGCGCTGCGGATCGTTACAAAAAACAGCAGACATCCCATTTGAAGAGTCCTTTGGCACCGTAATTACCGAAAGAATTGTGGATTTAGTCAGCCTTATCGTGCTAGTAGGCATTACCTTTCTATTTGAGTGGGAACCCTTACAAAAAAGCCTGTTTCCTACCCTACATTTACCCTCGGGCACTTTAATTATCACTGCCTCCATTCTTGGGTTGATCGCTTTAGGCATTTTATGGAAGTTTAAGGATTTTCTCCAAAAAGTAGGCGCAGATTCAAAACTGGGCAAAATGATTCTAGGCTGGGTCGCCGGCATCGGCAGTATTCGTCACTTAGCAGCACCCGGCAAATTCATTGGATATAGTGTCGGAATCTGGTTTTGTTATTATTTAAGCACCTACACACTTTTTCTCGCCTTCCCGATCAGTGAAAACCTAGGAATGAGCGCCGCATTAACGGTTTTAGTGATGGGAACATTCGGTATGGCCACTCCCACCCAAGGCGGTATAGGCGCCTACCACAGTTTAGTAGCCTCTGCCTTTGTATTCTATTCGCTCACCTACAAAGACGGATTTATGCTAGCAACCTTTTTTCACGGAACTCAAATGATTACTCTTTTGTTATTGGGTGGATTTAGTTTTATTTTAACTTTGTTTTTACCCAAAATTTCGTCCCGTGTCGAACAGAACTGAACATAAAATAGTCACTTTAGCTGAGGGAATCGAACTCCGTAAACACTGGAAAGAAAACGGCGATAAAGTTGTTTTCACGAACGGCTGCTTTGATATTCTGCATTTAGGACATATCGATTATTTGGAAAAATCCAGCGAATTTGGCACCCAAATGATCGTAGCCGTTAACTCCGATGCGTCAGTCCGCACCCTTGAAAAAGGAGTCGAAAGACCAGTGAATTCCGAGTACGCGAGAGCTCGGTTAATTGCGGCTTTGGAATTTGTATCAATGGTCATTATTTTCGGGGAATCAACTCCTTTAGAACTTATCCAAGCGTTGAATCCTGATGTGCTCGTAAAAGGGGACGACTATACGATTGAGACGATTGTAGGGGCCAAAGAAGTGATAGCCGCTGGCGGAGAAGTAAAAACCATCGCCTTAGTACCTAATTATTCAACATCAAAAATCATTCAAAAACTTAAACAATAATCTTATGTATTTCATTGCCATCATTTTTGGAGTCGCAGGTATGCTTATCTCTTGGCGACTAAAATCGAAGTTTAAAACCTATTCAGAAACAACCTTGCAAAGTAACCTTTCTGGCTATGAAATTGCTGAGCAGATGCTTGCAGATCATGGAATCACAGATGTACGTGTCATTTCCGTTGAAGGTCAATTAACCGACCACTACAATCCCGCAGATAAAACGGTTAATTTAAGTAATGATGTTTACCATGGTCGCAACGCCGCCGCTGCAGCCGTATCTGCGCACGAGTGCGGGCACGCAGTACAACATGCCAGAGCTTATTCATTCTTACAATTCCGTAGCGCGATGGTACCTATGTTAAGCATCGCCAATGGTTTTATGCCTATCTTATTGATGATTGGAATGATGATCCTTTATTCAACAGGAAGTAGTACCCTTTTAGCTATAGGCGTTGCCCTTTTTGCCATGGCCACCCTATTTAGTTTTGTCACCCTCCCAGTAGAATTCGATGCCTCGAATAGAGCCTTGAATTGGATCAAAGAAAAAGGAATTGTAACACCGTCAGAATATGTGATGTCGAAAGATGCGCTTTGGTGGGCTGCCATGACGTATGTCGTAGCCGCGCTGGGCATGTTAGCGCAGTTGCTGTATTATTTGAATTTGTTGGGTGGAAGGAGTCGAGATTAGATTAGAGATAAGAGAGTAAAGAGTAGAGATTTGGATAACAAAAAAGGGAGCAAACGCTCCCTTTTTTGTTATATACGAAGGAAAAGAATCCGAAGGAAAAATACCCCATCTTTACTCTATACTCTCTACTCTATACTCTCTACTCTATACTCTCTACTCTATACTCTCTACTCTATAATTTACATTAAGCTTCGACTTCCGATAGCTATATCCAAAATAAATCAACACCCCCGCTAAGCACCAATACATAAACCGTTCCCAGTTTGTGGAGCCCATTTGGGTCATTAAATACAGGTTAACTAATAATCCCAAGACAGGAATCAGAGACAATTTCTTTGTCACGCTAAAAAAGGCCATGATCGCCCAAATAACGAAGAACCCAAACATAATGAAGTGATCTGCTTTCGTTTCACCAGAATATAAGCCTTCTAACCATTCACCCAGATTTACACCTGAATACGAAATCAGACCAAGAGCTAGAATAAGTGATAGCCCCACGTAATAACTTGAGTTGATATAGGGGATTTTGAATTTGGATTTCTTTTGATTCTCGGGATTAAGATCTAATACTAATACGCCACCGCAAACCAATACGAAGGCAAATAAGGTTCCAATAGAACTTAAGTTTATCACCTCTTCTAGGTTTGCAAATAAGGCCGGAACGCCTACTAGAACTCCTGTCATGATGGTGGAGAACGAGGGAGTGCGGTACTTGGGGTGAATGCGGGAGAAGGCTTTTGGCAGTAAACCATCGCGGGACATTGTCATCCAAATACGGGGCTGACCTAATTGATAAACTAAAAGTGCTGATGTTAGGGCTATGACTGCGCTGGCTGCTACGATTCCGGCAACACCTGGCAAGCCCACGTGCATGAACATGAAGGCTAAGGGATCTTCAATTCCAGTTAATTGCTGAGAGGGAACAATTCCGGTCAAAACTAAAGTAACCAATACGTATAGGACGGTACAGATAATGAGGGCATACATCATGGCTTTAGGAATATCCCGCTGCGGATTCTTGCATTCTTCTGCCGTCGTAGAAATGGAATCAAAACCGATATAGGCAAAACAAACGGCAGCAACACTCTTTAATACGCCAGAAATTCCATTCGGGGCAAAAGGGGTCCAATTCTCTACCTGCACATAAAAAGCACCTACTCCTACCACGATCATGATGACTAACAACTTCAAGATCACTAAAATATTATTGGTATTTTTAGACTCTTTAATTCCAATGTACACTAGATATGTGATGGCCACCGTAATTAAAAGCGCCGGAAGATTGGCCACAAAATGCCATCCAAAAATCGTGGGAGCCGATTGGTAAGCTGTATATCCTTCTCGTAGGTTAACAGACAAGGCTTCGAATTTTTCTCCGCTAGCTAGTGCGGCAGTGGTTTCGTTGAAGGCTCTTTTGGCAGACAAATAGTCCATCGTCATAAACTCCGGCACATGTAAACCCAACCCTTCTAACAAATCCACAAAGTATTTTGACCACGAGATCGCAACAGCTACGTTCGAAATGGCATATTCTAACAGTAAATTCCATCCCAAAATCCAAGCCACAATCTCCCCCAAACTCGTGTAGGCGTATGTATAGGCACTTCCGGAGATAGGCACAGTGGCTGCGAATCGAGCATAACAAAAGGCCGTAAACATACAGGCCATCGCTGTAAAAACAAACAACATAGAAACCGCAGGGCCACCATTTGCCGATGCTTGTCCAATCGCAGAAAATATACTGGCCCCGATGATTGCCGCCACACCCATGAAGGTCAAATCGCGTACACCTAGGTTTCGATCCATCGAATTCCCCTCTATACTTTCAATCTCTAATTGATCTGAAATTATTTTATCGATGGATTTCTTGCGAAAAAAACTTGACCACATAGGATTTTATATTGTTAATGAGGAGACAAAAATACATCTTTCTGAAAGAAATTCTAATTTGATTGATTTCGATTACCTTTGTGGCATGTCTGTCGCAGTCGTCATCTTAAATTACAATGGTCGGAAATTCCTAGCCGACTTCTTGCCTATTGTCCTCGAAAACACGCAGGATGCTACGATTTATGTGGCAGATAATGGCTCAACAGATGACTCTTTGGCACTATTAGCAGCAGATTTTCCTAGCGTTACTGTTTTATCCTGGGCAGAAAATTTAGGCTATGCGGGAGGGTATAATTTTGCTTTAGGCCAAATCAAAGCCGACTATTTCGTCTTAATGAATTCGGATATCGCACCGCGTAAGAATTGGTTAGAACCATTAGTTTCCTATTTTGAAGCAAATCTTTCCGTTGCCGCGGCGCAACCTTTTCTTCTAGACTATCACAAACCTGATTATTTTGAATATGCGGGTGCAGCAGGTGGATTTTGGGATTCCTATGGATACCCATTCTGCAGAGGGCGACTTTTCGATACGCTCGAACAAAACAAGGGCCAATATGCAACATCCGTCGTAAACTGGGCCACTGGTGCTTGCTTGATGGTTAGAGCTGATGCATTCAGAGCCGTGGGCGGTTTAGACCCCTATTTGTTTGCCCATATGGAGGAAATCGACTTGTGCTGGAGAATGCAACGGGCCGGATATACCATCGCCGCTGTGGCAGAAAGCGAAGTACTGCACGTGGGCGGAGGAACATTGAACAAGGACAACCCCTTCAAAACCTATTTAAATTTCCGCAACAACTTAATTATTCTCTATAAAAACTTAGCACCATCGCAGCGCTTTTCAACCATTTTCGTCCGCATGCTCTTAGATGGAATTGCAGGAATTAAGTTCTTAAGCGAGGGGAAATGGGGGTCATTTGTAGCTATCTTGAAAGCCCACTTTGGCTTTTATCAGTACCTATTCTTCGTAAAAGACAAACAGAATCTGTCCTCGTCTTTACAAAAAAACTGGGTACACAGTTATTCCGAGAGCATCTTGAAAGCCTATTTCCTTCAAGGCAAAAAGAAATTTAATCAGATCAAGTTTTAAATATCCCAGACACTCGGGTTATTTCTTTGACGTAAATAGCGACGGATATTCATCCAAAAAGCTAAAATCAAATAAATAATTACCGGGGAACCCATCGTGATAAACGAGGTGTAAATAAAGTACAATCGAATGCTACTAGTGGAAATATTTAACTTCTCTCCTAAGCGAGTACAGACGCCAAATGCCTGATTCTCAACAAAAAATTTCAGTTTTTCCATGGGGTGTTATTTGAAAGTTCAAATTTAAGCAAATTTAATAGTAAATAACATTAACTAAAAATAGTTATATAAAATATGTTTATATTTATAATATATTTTAAATTAATTGGAAATTTATTTAAAAAGTCTTGCATGCAATTGTTTTCTTTCTACATTTGAGAGCTTGAAAGACTTTCGTCTGGATGGCATTAATATTTTTAACATTTTTTTTATGCAAACTGGTAAAGTAAAATTTTTCAACGAGACGAAAGGTTTCGGATTCATCGTTGACGATC
>JACCDG010376831.1_pt1 | contig 26091 bp, 23 predicted proteins | sample 7442471 | NCBI WGS metagenome assembly JACCDG01 (sample SAMN15323444, study PRJNA562643) | freshwater metagenome | isolation source: river surface water | place: USA:Blue River Watershed | collected 2017-08-17 | reverse complement strand
GCTACACACTCAGAGTAAGGGCATTTTGTTGGGAAAACACCGGATATTCTCGTCTTCATGGGCTGGGTACTACGCAAACCCAGCGCCAACGTTCAGCAATTGCCCTTTTCCCTCAATCCTAGCAACAGGCTAGGGTGGCAGTTTTCACTGCGGTGGGTCGCAGGGTTCCGTCTTCACATCTCGTGGGCTTTCAAATAGGATGCTTCGATGCAAACAGTATTGCCCACTCAACCTATTACAGGCCACAACTGGGTCGCAGGTCGTCCGCTTGTCGGAGAGTCGGGATCCCTGAAGATTCACACTCCCTACAATGGCAAGCTTTTAGGCGAGGTATCGATACCATCGGTTCAGCAGATGGGCGAAGCCATTGACATCGCTCATCAAGCTTTCTTGGGCTGGTCGCAGGTACCGATCAAAGAACGAAGCAAGGTCCTCTATCAATTTCGCGAGATCTTACTCAGAGACCAAGATGCGATCACTCATCTGAAGAGCGCTGAGTGCGGAAAGACTTTTTCTGAAGCCAAAGCGGGTCTCATGAAAGGCGTGGAAGTCTTAGATTTTGCGCTTTCGCTGCAGAACTTGGATCTAGGCGGCAAACTCGAAGTCTCGCGTGGCGTAAGCTGCGAGTATCGGCGGGAGGCGCTGGGCGTTTGCGCGAACATTACGCCTTTTAATTTTCCGGCGATGGTGCCGATGTGGACGATCCCGATCGTCCTTGCGTTGGGTAATTCCTATGTGTGGAAACCTTCGGATCGCACCCCGTTGACGTCGCTGAGGATTGCAGAGGCCCTCAAAGAAGCGGGGCTGCCCGAGGGCGTGATGACGATCCTTCATGGTGGAGCTCAAACGGTCAACACGATCATCGATCATCCACGGGTGAAGGCGATTGGATTTGTCGGTTCTACGCGCGTGGCTCAGGCTGTTTATCAGCGCGGTACTGCGCTCGGCAAGCGAGTGCTCGCCTTAGGCGGCGCTAAGAATCACATCGTGCTTTTGCCGGATGCGAACCCGGATCTTGCGGGGCCTGGGATCTCGGACTCCTTTACGGGATGTGCCGGCCAACGCTGTATGGCTGCGTCTGTGCTGCTCGCTGTGGGGGGAGTGGATCGCCATATAGATAAAATTAAGGAGCGCGCGGAGTCTTTGAAGCTAGGCTCTGACATGGGCGCGATTATTACGAGAAACCAGGTTGAGTTTTTGAGTGGCGCTATTGAGCGTGCAGAGAAAGCCGGTGCCAAAGTCGTACTCGACGGTCGAAGAGCGAAGGCTCCGGTCGGTATGGAGGGCGGTCATTGGATCGGTCCGACCATTTTGGACCATGTCACTGAAGGCAGCGAGGCCGCTGTGCATGAGCTTTTTGGGCCGATTCTGAGTATTGTCCGCTGCAAGGATCTTTCGCAGGCTCTCAAGATCGAGCGCAGCTCGGATTACGGCAATGCGTGTAGCGTGTTCACGTCGAGCGGACCGTTGGCTGAGCGCGTGGCGCGCGAGGCGACGGCTGGGATGGTTGGGGTGAATGTCGGGGTGCCGGTGCCGCGCGAGCCGTTCTCATTTGGCGGGATTAACGCCTCTAAGTATGGTCACGGCGATATTACTGGTCATCACAGCCTGGATTTTTGGACGAACTTGAAGAAGATTACTGTGAAATGGGAAAAACAAGATGATTCGAATTGGATGTCCTAATGGGATCCCTCATGCGTTCTAACCACGTCATCCTAGCCTCACACACGAGCCTCAAGTACAGTGATGCGCCGGTCCTCGAGTGGGGCGCAAAAGATCCGCTTCAGCGCGGTCCTGTGATTGCGTCGCTCACTAATCCCAAAGCGAAGAATGCCATTGGCACTCATAGCGGCAGTTATACCGTCTACCGCGCGCTCTCGATCGCGAGCGGCAAGTTTCCGGGTCATCACAAGCCGGATCTCGAGAACACGGAGAGCCCCGTGCCGATCGGGCCTTTTCCTCAGTGGAGCGACCCTTCTAAGATCGTATCGCTTGATCCATGGGGGCTTGATCCGCTTTTGAACTTCAAGCCCCTCTATGACAAGGGATATGACATTCGCCCGTCGATCGCGGTCACTCAAGCTAGGCTTCAGATCTTGGAGATTCATGAAGCGATCAATAAAGGGCGTTTAAAAACAGATGGCAAAATCATCACTGAGAATCGTGACATCAAAGTCACGAAGGTCGCAATCGAGCCGGTTTGGTATTTGCCGGGCGTAGCTAAGCGCTTGTCGATCGACGAGGGCGATCTGAGGCGCATTCTGTTTCAAGAGTCCGGTGGGATGTATCCTGAGCTTATCACGCGGCCAGATCTTAAAGTTTGGTTGCCCCCGATTGGGAGCTCCACGGCATACATTTTTGGTGATCCTCGCGCATTGTCTGACACGGCGGTTGAGCTCACTTGCCGCGTTCACGATGAGTGCAACGGGTCCGACGTCTTTGGCTCGGACATCTGCACCTGTCGTCCTTATCTCATGTACGGGATCGAAGACGCCGCCCGCACCGCTCAGCGCGGGGGAGTGGGCATCATCATTTACTACCGCAAAGAAGGTCGCGCGCTGGGTGAAGTGACCAAGTTCTTGGTTTATAACGCTCGCAAGCGCCAAAAAGGCGGGGACTCAGCTGCAACCTACTTCTTGCGAACAGAATGCGTGGCGGGAGTGGAGGATGCGCGTTTTCAAGAGTTCATGCCCGATTGCTTGCATTTCTTTGGTATTCGCAAGATTCACAACCTTCACTCGATGAGCAATATGAAATACGACGCCATTGCGGGAAGCGGGATCGAAGTCGTGAATCGCATCTCGATTCCGGACGAGTTGATCCCTAAAGACGCTCAGGTCGAGATGGAAGCGAAGAAGGCCGCCGGCTATTTCAACGTCGAGCCTAAGAAGTCCGCCGATGAGCTGAAGAAAGTTCAGGGACGCAAGATTGAAGAATGATCAGGATGATATCGATTATCTGCTTTCGCCGCGAGCGATTCGCTATCAAGCGCGCGCGGCGTTTGACCTGTGCGGAGCGGGCGGGACTCACTTTGAGTATCATCCAGAGAAGCTTCAGGATGTAGCGGATCTGGTTGCGGAGGTCACTCGCCAGAATTACCCAAGTTTGGACATTCCGTTTCATTCGCGGTGGGGGCATTTTAGGGCTGGAGGCTGCGACCGAGTGGCGGAGCTTCGCGGCAAGCTCACCGGCTTGGATGCTCTCGAGCGGGCGCGCGTGCAGCTGGATCTCGTTGTGCCCTCGGTGTTGCTTGATGCGGGCGCTGGAGATGCTTGGCGGTACCAAGAGACTAAAACAGGCAAAACGCTCGAGCGTAGCGAGGGCCTCGGGGTCGCAAGTTTCTATCTTTTTTTGGAAGGTAAGCTCTCCTCCGACGGTAAGAGCCTGCGCACTGACCGCGAGGGGCTGGCTCGGATGACGCCGGCATGGATTGCGGAAGCTTTTCAGGTGAGCGCAACGAATCCTCTGGTTGGCCTCGAGGGTCGTGCAGGGTTATTGAAGAGCCTTTCTAAAGCTCTAGAAAACGAAGACTTGTTTCCTGGCGGAAGGCCTGGCGGCATTCTGGATGCTCTGATGAAGAAGCAGGGTCGCAGTATTCCGGCGACTGAGCTTCTCCGAGCCGTGCTGGATGGTCTGGGCGTCATCTGGCCTGGTCGTATTCAGCTGGCGGGCAAGAACTTGGGCGACGTTTGGCGGCATTCCGTGCTGGGGCTTGTGCCCTTTCACAAGCTTTCGCAGTGGATGACCTACTCGCTGATTGAGCCGATTGTGGACGCGGGAATCGAGATCACCGGAGTGGATGGACTTACCGGGCTTGCGGAGTATCGCAATGGGGGACTGGTGCTCGATTCGGGACTCATCACTTTGCGAGACCCAGCCCATGCAGGTTTGGAGTGGGCACCTGACTCTGAGCTGATCATCGAGTGGCGAGCGCTGACTCTTTATCTACTCGACGAGCTGGCCGAGAAAGTGCGAAAAGCGCTCGGTAAAAGCGCAGCAGAGTTTCCGCTGGCAAAGGTTTTAGAAGGCGGTACGTGGTGGGCAGGACGCAGGCTCGCGCGCGAACGCCGCGCGGGGGGCGGACCTCCACTCATGATCCGCAGTGATGGGACGGTTTTTTAAAATGAAGAAATATCCAAATGTAGTGGTTCTCGATCATCCGCTCGTCAAGCATAAGCTGGGCTATTTGCGTGACAAGGGCACTCATTCTTACGAGTTCAGAGAGCTCGTCAAGGAGGTGAGTCGCATCCTGGCTTATGAAGCCATGCGTGGTTGGGAGAGTCTGGATACGATCTCGGTCGAAACACCGATTGCGCGTGCTCAAGTAGAGCGCATCGCCAAGCCTCCGGTGGTCGTATCCATCATGAGAGCGGGCAATGGGATGCTCGACGCAGTCCTTTCGATGATTCCCTTCGCATCGGCCGGGTTCATCGGGATTTATCGCGATCGCTTTATTCATAATACGGTCGAGTACTATTTTAAGATGCCGGCCGAGATTCGCGGTCGCGTTTCGATCCTTTGCGATCCGATCATCGCGACCGGAGATACGGCGCTTGCTGCGATCGAGCGTCTCAAGAGCTACGAGGTAGGTCAAATCAAGATACTCTCGCTTCTTGTGAGTGAGCACGCGCTGGGTCGTTTGCAGGAAGCCCATCCGGATGTTGTGGTCTATACGCTGAACATCGAAAAAGAAATGAACGCTTCGGGCTACCTCGTGCCAGGACTCGGTGACTCTGGTGATCGCCTCTATCAAACCAAATAAAAAGCCATTTATCTTAGGTGTTGCTGGAGGCTCGGGCTCGGGCAAGACTCATTTTGCCCGTGCGCTGAGGCGCAAGCTCGGACGTGAGCGCTGTGAGATCGTGTTTCAAGATAATTTCTACATCGATCAATCCTATCGCTTTGACCACGATGGAGGGGCCGTCAATTTTGATCATCCTGATAGCATCGATTTTGCGCTTCTAGCTGAGCGTCTGAAGTCCTTAAAGATGGGGGAGTCCGTCGAGCTTCCGATCTACGACTTTGCCACTCATACTCGTTCGCGAGAGACTTTGCCTGCTCATCCTTGCGAGCTGGTGATCGTTGATGGGATCTTGATTTTTCACGCAGCCCCGGTGCGAGAGCTTTTGGATGAGATGATTTTCTTTGATGCCCCAGAGGAGCTCAGGTTTCAACGTCGCTTGCAGCGTGATGTTCGGGAGCGGGGCAGGACGCCTGAAGGAGTGCGTAAGCAGTTTGAGACTCAGGTGAAGCCCATGCACGATCGATATGTTGAGCCTTCTAAAGCTTACGCGCACACTCTGGTCGATGATTCGCATGTCTATGATGCTTTACTGAATGCGATCGCTCGAAAAATCGGGGGATAAGCAGTGGCAAGACGACTTCTGTCTTGGCACACGGCAGGTATGATGTCCGCCTAGATCGCCGGTTGGACTTGCTTTTAGGGGCTTCCCTGCTGGGAAAGCTGCAGACGACGGGAACTGCTCTCGGGTCTCAATATAAATGAGCTAGCTACTTTGAGCTGCAATCGGAGCGTTCTTAGCGTTGGACGGCCTGCCAAGCACCAGTGCCGAGAGTAGGCCCACGACAAAGGTGCTGATCCAAAGCGTCTTGCTTCCGAAGTGCTCGAGAACTGTAGTGCCTGCCCAAGGTCCGACTAAGAACGCCAAGCTGAAGGTCATCACGTAAAGACCCATGTACTCGCCGTGCCGATCTTTGGGTGCGATTTCCGAAACGTAGGCCGACATCGACGGAAAAAGGACCATTTCGCCAAAGCTCCAGACCACGATAGTGAGGGCTACCTCCAAGAAGGAGTTTGCGAAGGCCAGTCCGCCAAATCCAAGCGCAAACAAAATGGATCCAAGTGTCAGGGTTCGGCGGTAGGACCAATGGGAAGTCATCGAATTGAGCGGGATCTCAAGCGTAATAATCAAAAGCGTGTTGAGTGCGAAAAGCATCCCGTAATCGGACTCGGCAAAATGAAGATCGCGCACCAAGTAGAGCGGCATCGCGGAGACGTGCTGAAAGAAAACTGCTGCGACTGGAAGAATCCCGAGCAGAAAAATTCGAAGTGCGGGATCGGTGAAGAAGGCCTTTAGCAACCAGCCGTCGTTTTCTCTATTAGACTGAGCTTCTTGAGCCGCTCTGAGATCCTCTTCTTGCTTCATGATCGTTTTTCGGAAAGATGTGAGCATCAAAATCCCGACCGCGATCAAGGTGGTGGCGCCATCTACGAGAAAGAGTAGCTGAAACGAGTGATGAACTAAGAAGCCGCCTGCTGCTGGGCCTACGCTCATCCCTAAATTGACCGCTAGGCGCATGAGAGCGAATGCTGCTTTTCGTTGTTGAGCGGGGCCTAGCTTTCCGACGAGCGCCATATTTGCAGGACGAAACGCCTCGTTCGTTGCTGCAAAGAGGATCGTCATAAAGAGTACGGACCAGAACGATTTGGCGAAAGGGAAAAGGATTAACACGATCCCCGAAGAAACGAGCGTTAGCTCCATGAGTCGATAGGCGCCCCATCGGTCGCAGAGTCGGCCCGCAATCGGTCCCACCAAGAGGGCCGTCAATCCATAGATGGCCATCATTCCGCCTGCCCGCGCAGTTGAAAATCCCAAGCTTCTCGTGAAGTAGAGAACAAGAAAGGGAAGAGCCATTGTACCCATGCGATTGACTAGGGTAGCAAGGCAGAGCAACCAGAGTTCACGAGGAAGCTTTTTGAGATCTTGCCAGGCTCTTAGCACTCGATTCCCTTGGAGTTTGTTGAGTTCAATAGTTTAGTCGGATCGTGAGGCACGCTATTCAAGATGTCGATGAATCAGTCGCAAGGGGATTTAGAGTGGATAGGTGTCTTCTTGAAGTCTCACGGGTTTTGAATGCCTGCTTCCTTCCGGCCTTCAATAGCTCAAGGGTCAATGGGTCTTCTTCGATAGAAGAGTCTTGCACCCGTTTCTTCAGGTTTTGCAAAGTCTTTACTGGCGCACGCTTCTGGATCATGTTCACCACCCATTTGGGGATGGATCCTTTTGGGTCTCCATGAAGCTCGGCTACGATGTGCGTTTTCTTTCCGTCATCGAGTGGCTTAAACACAAACCGACTTGGGTAGATCCATGCGCGGATTTTTCCTGAGAATTCTTTGCGCCTGGGATCCTCGATGCTTTCGATGCGTACCTGGATTTGCTGATTCGTTATGTCGTACTCAAAGATGCTTCTCACAACGGAGTCTCGGTCCGTGACTGGCCATGGAGCGCTTGCGTGCATATAGATGATTCTCTCGTTTTTGGAGATTTCTTCGACGATTTCGGCGTTTTTTACTCGGTAGGTCCATTCGGGCAGTCGGATGGTGTCGCGGACGATCCCCATCACTTTGGCGATCGGGGCGTCGATTTGAGCCGTGGCTCGATAGGCGAGCACAGGACTGCCTGGGACTTCTTTGCGGTAGACGGTGACATCGTCGGTGCGAGACACTTCTTCCCATTCGGAAGGAGCGGGAGAGGCGATCGCAGGAATTTGGAAGCAGATCCCCGCGGTTCCCATCAGGAGTAAAAAGAAGCAGTAAGGAGCTGGTTTTAATGTGTGCACGAAGGTGGGCCCTCCCTCTTGGGTTCAAATATTTTTAGCGCGTTCCTATTTCAGATGTAAAGAGTTGACTCATTTCAATCAGGCGGCCTGACTTACTCTACGTCAATCCAGTTGAGGATTGAAGTGACGTTGGCGTCGGTGAGGCCTCCGACCGTCGGGTGCCTTGATCCATCGCGGCGGATGTCGCCGTGGCGGGGCAATCGGATGAGCGGCGAGAAGTCCGGACGAGCCAGATCGACGCGCTGAAGAGCACGCGAGCACATCAGGTCGTCGGTGTCTGCGGCGTTGATCCTGAACGTGGTTTGGCCCCCGTGGCAGCCGGCGCATTGGGAGATAAGAAGGGGCTTCACGTTGGCAGTAAAGCTGGCCAATGCTTTACAGGTGGCTGAGCCTCGAGCTGCCTCAGCAAAGGAGATGGCGAGCTGGTCTACGCCGATACCCTTGTCCATTGTCGTGAGGAGGGTTGAAAGCGAGAGAAACTGCCCGCCCGGAGGTGAGACGATTCTCTCGACGACTTCAAAAGTGGTGGCGTTGGGATCGAGCACGCCGTTGATGACGACTTTGATATCGCGAACGTATACCGAGAATGTCGTGCCCGTTGCAAAGGTGATGCGTGGCCTGCGAATCAAATAGCCGTTGCTCGATCCGTATTGTTGGATGTCGATCACGAAGCTCGCGCCAGCCAGTTCGTTGTTCACTTCGTTCAGAGGGAATGTCATCGTTGCGAATGTGCCAGCTGCGCTAGGTAAGTTGGCCGGGACTATTTTGCCCAAGGTCTTGATACGTCCAGCTTGGTTGCCGCCGCCATCATTGTTTCCAGACCCCGAGCCGCCGCCCTGGCTGCAGCTATTAGTCTTGAGGCATTCGCCGCCGTACCACCAAGCTTGGATGGCGCTTTGCCAGGCTGGGATCGCTGCGCCGCCACTGCAGTAACTTCCGCAATGGGCATCATCAAGCTTTCCGCCTCGAGCGAGGAGACTAGAGGACGCGATGTTGTTGAAGTTGATTTTGCCGGAGCTCAGCATGGCGTCGTAGGCGTTTGCAAGGTTCGAAACTGCGAATTGCGGTTGAGTGCTCGTGCCATGGCAGCTGACGCAATGGCTAGTTGCAAGCTTGTAAACAGTGTTTTTATAGGCTTCTAGCCCCGAGCCGTAGTTTATCGTCGCAAAAAGGCTGTTCGCTTGGGTGCGGTCGACTGCGTTCTCGGCCTTTTCCAGGGAGGAGAAGCAGCCCGAGAGGATCAGCATCAAAGTCAAGTTAGAGAGCAGCTTTCTGATCATCATTTTTAGCTCTTCTTGGTGGTGACAGCGTACTTGGCGATGTCAGCGGCGGTGAGATTGGTTTGAAAAGTCTTTGAGATGTCGCCCGGAGGTCGGCCCGCCAGTTGGAGGTAGTTGATCATGAAGACCTCTGCCAGAGCCACGGCGTTCGAAGAAAATGGGGTGGCGGCTCTCTGCGTATCCACTCCACCGTCGACCACAGAAGAGTAGCCCAACTGAGAGCGGCTCATCAAAGGCTTGCCGGCAGGGTCGTACATAAAAACGTAAGCTGCGTTCGCGGACCCGCGGTCACTCGTCCAATTGTAGAATCCGGGGACTTGCCCGTCCTCGTTGCGGTCGGTGCTGACGCCACCGTCAGTAATATGAATGATCATGAGGGGACGAGGACGAGCGCCTTGCTCATTGACGAGGCGATGAAACAAATTGATCGCTTGAGCGGTGATGCGTGCTGCCTCGCGGTCCCGGGTTTCGCCGGTACTGCGTGTATTGTCGTGATAGTCGCGTCCGCCTAAGGTCAGTGTGGCGACGCCTGAAAAACCTTGTGCGAGCAGGTAGGTCAAAGCGGCTGCACGTTGCTCGGTACCGTCCATGAAGTTAAAGACCTGAGCGGCGATCGTGTTTTGCGCGGGATCCAGTACGGGTGCTCCAGGCTGTGGGTCACCCACCATGCCTGAGGCCTTAGCGTAGCCGCACTCAATGATTTGCTTGACCTGCGAGGGGAGGTCTTGCGCGCTGAAGCGAGAGAGCTGCCCTCGACTCATTCGCTGCATTGCGGACAAGACTTTGGATGCTAGCCCGCGGTTGCCGCTCAGGCGCGTCGCGAGTTGGCCCGTTGACACGAGATTGGCTGCGGATGCGGCACTCGTGATCGGAGTGGCTCGATAGAGCGGAGCTGCCACTGCGGCCGATGAGTTTCCGCCGGATTCGCTGGCGCTAGTACCGATGACGGACGCGAGCTTGCGATCCGTGTCTCCTAGAGCGCCAAGAAGCGCGAGGCCTCCGGCAGGGTTGATCATGTTGCTGCTGCTGTCGTCGTCGAGTCTCGCGACCGTGCTGAAGCTGTTGGTGAGTGCTTTAGCCGCTGGGATCGCGGTAGCGTTGAGAGCGGTCGCGAAAGCCAGCTCTCGATGAAAGTGGATGCCCCAAGAGCTGTCAGTCACGCTCCCGATGGCGCCGGTGGGCGCCTTTGCGGGCGACATGCCCAGCGCTTGGTAGCCGCCTTGACTGAGGGGTTGATCGCCCAATGAAAAAGGCAAGGTCTGAGCGAGAAGTCCGGCGCCGCCAGCGTGGTCGATGATCAAAACCGCTGGCATAGTGCCGCCAAGTATTGTGCCGTCGCAGGGGGCCGCCGCGCGCGCTGCCTCGGATCTAAGCAGTGTCGCCAGAACCGTGGGCGCCATCACAAATGCCGTTGAGCTAACGAATCCCTGGGAGATGAAGTCTCGACGAGTGATCATTTTGTGAAGGGGTTGAATTGCTTTTTTTGGTTTCATTCAGGGGTTCCTTTCTTAGAGGACCACAATGGATCTAGCGGACCCAAGAGACGCGGTACAAAGCGAGACCATGAGGCCCATGGTACTTGCGCTGGAAGCTTTCAGCTCATCAAAGAGCTTCTGGAGTTCACTCACGTCTTCGGGCGAAGGGGTCTTGTCTCGAGTGAATCGGACGAGAAGAGTGTGGATCACCTGATCGCGGATGGGCGTCGTGATGGATGTGGCGGAGCGTGAGAAGTCGATCCCCGGAAACATCCCTGTGCGTCTGGCATCGTTCGTGTTGGCGACGACGTCGCAGTACTGCGCTGCGAGTCGCGCCACGCCGACTATGTTTGGACCCGAAACGGTCTTGATGTCGTTGTTTGTAGGCAGCGCGGAGGTGACAGCCTCGTAAGTCGACTGGATGGACCCGGTTCTAGGATCCACCCCGGTTAAGGAGGCCATGGTTTGGTTGATCTGCTGAAAGTCGCGCGTACCGAGTCCGACCTCGAGAAGGGCGAGATTGGGTACGCCTTCTTCAGTGGGGCTTTTGATGACATTGAGTTGTCTTGAAGCTGGGGCAACCGCATCGTCGCTTTTTCCTAGGCCCATGCAACCGCTGAGTGCCGCGCTGAGGAGAGTCACAAAGAGCGTCGTCATATGAAAGGTCATCGTCTTTCTCCTCATTGTCCGCGGCATCGTTGAAGTGTGGCCGCATCTTCGATCAAGCTCTTCATATTGTACCCACCTCGCTCAAAGGCGTCGGCAAGAGCGCTCACGTCTGCCTCGTCTGCTTTGAGTGGTTCCCGCATGCAACCGAGTTTGAAGGCTCGCTTCGCCATGCAAGCCGAAAACTGACGAGTGCTTGCCAGTGCGCGACCTAGGCTGTTTGCGCCTTTGCCTCCGGCTGCGTCGGGCTTCCATCCAAGTCTCGCGTTAGCGCCACTCATCCAGAGATTGACCCAAGAGTCGTCCGTCGTGCGGTAGCCATCGGGATAGTTTGTGGTGCGGTTGATCTTTCCGGCCACTTGGGTAGCGTTGTAGGTCAGCGCGTTGTTGTTGAAGTCAAAAAAGGCGAACGCTCCGGCCAGTCCATCCATCCCTGCATGGCACCCTTTGCAGCTCGTCAGATAGACCTTGGCGTTGCCCGTAGGAGCTCGATCGACGTCCCGGCGAACGCGGCCATCGGGTACGGCGGCGTCCATGATTTCTGCTGGATCTATGCACAAAAACTCCTTGAATGCATATCTCAGTGGCCTCCGATTGGTGCCCGCGCTAAAAAACTCGGCCGCCGATTTCCGAGTGGTCAATACGCCGGCGACATCTGGGATGCCTGTGCGAAGCGCAGTCTGCGACTGTCTCACAAGTGTTGTAGTCTGGGAGAGGTCAAGTCCGCCAAACTGCGAGATCTGGCTTCCTAGGTTCTGGTAATGTGTGTTGCTGTCAAAAGCAAAAGCTGCCACGTTGGCAAGCCCAGGAGCGCCCGTATAGATGATGTCGCCGTAGAGGACTTGGTCAAACGATACGTTGTCTCGGATGATGCCGATGATCGTAGCGACGTAATCATTGAGTGGTACGCGCGAATTCTCGCCATTGTCTGGGCGAGGGGATTCGTCTCGATTGCTGAGCGCATGCGCCCAGCGCACCAAATTGGTATTATAGAAATGAAAGCTCGATGTAGCCATTTGCGCAGCCTGCTTATAATTTCCGGCTGCGATCCTTTGCTCCATCTGATCCAGCTCTGCATCCGTAGGGTGGACTCCTGTGATGCGGTTGAAGACCCTGAGTGCTTGGTCTCTTGCCCCAGCTTGCGCCGGAGAGGCCGAGCCCAGAGTCGCTACCCCGATCAATATCGATAGTCCGAGTTTCTTCACGTTGCCCCCGCAAAGTCATTTTTGGCTGATATAAAAATCGTACGTGCATAAATAGACTTTGTCATCTGACGTTATTTAGTCAGTCGGCACATTCTTGGGCGGACCGCCGCCTTTGCTGGGTGCTTGGGCAACTGTCGTTTTATTAAGCAGTCCATAAAGATAAATGCTCATCAAATCGTGGCTGCTTTTGGGCCTTTTTTTGCTTTATCTAGTTCTCGAAATCAAAATTATGAGAAAAAGTTCGTTTGTACTCATTCTCGCAGCTATCGCGACGGGCATGGCGCTTAGCCTGTTAGGGCCTGGCGTTGGTGCAGGCGTCGAGGGCGCTAAGGCGACTCCAGTCGATCCAGCTCAGGCTGTCACATTGGGCGTTGCTCGCTACCTGGATGAAGCTCCCGCTGTGTCGCTTCAGACACTCGGTGTGCGCGCATCGGAGCCCGCGCGAGAGATCGAACCCACCTCGCCGGATGCAACCCAGGCAGGCCAGGATCGCCTTGCGCAGCTAGAGAGCAGAATCTCGGCTCACTACCCCGAGTCGGTGACTGGGGATCTGATCAGGCATTACGCGGCCCTTTGCTTGGCCGAAGTAGATACCGATTTTAGGCCTGATTTGAGCCGCCAAAGGCTCATGAATGAAATCATGAAAAACCCCACATCTGCGGCTCAGGATCTTAAGGCTTCTTTGGGGATGATTCCCTTGGAGAACGAGGTTGAGCGGTCGGCGCTACTTAAGCTTGCCGAGCATATCGGAACCAGCGAAGAAGTGCTTCCGATGGTAGAAAGCATCTTGGTTTCGGAAATGCAGCGAAAAGGCTTCCCTTCGAACGATGCCCTAGCAGAAGCCCGGTTCGCGCAGCTTGTCGACTCTTACACGTTGCTTGTACAGGACGTAGGCAAGCAGGCTCAGTTCGTTAGGTCAGGTCTGGACTCTCAGGAGCACTCGGGCATTCGACAAGTTTTACAGAATCGACTCGATGTTCTCACTCGGATGGCGCCTTCCGCGGGGCTGGTTTCAGATCCTTCCTGAGGCGAGGTCGCCGGCATTTTTTTGTCGCCGCTAGGTCATCTTTGCTCTCGTGTGTCCAATTCAACCCAGTGCGCCCGAGCCTTCGTACCTGGTTTCTGGCTGTAGTCTCGATTTTAGCTGCTTTGGCGCCGATAGGAACTGGCATGGACTCTGCGATACCTGAGTGCGTGTGGTTATTATTTTTAAATCTAGGTAGTTTAAAATGAAAATAGTTGTTGGCGTTATCAGTGCTTTGATCTCGATGTCCTTGTTCTCTGGTTGCTCGACGGACTTGTCTTCGGATCGCCTCAGTGACCTTAAAAAAATTCAGCCTGAGCCAGGCCCACAGGGGCAAAAAGGAGAGGAAGGTTCGCAGGGAGAAAAAGGAGACTCGGGTGAGTCGGGTGCGCAAGGCACTCAGGGAGAAAAAGGCGAGAAAGGAGACGCCGGGCCCCAAGGAGTTGCCGGCCCTATCGGTGCACAAGGTGCTCAGGGAGAAAAGGGCGAAAAAGGAGACACCGGTTCGCAAGGAGATGCCGGACTCAATGGTGCGCAAGGAGCACAAGGTCCTCAGGGTGTGCAAGGTGACAAGGGTCGCGACGGTCAGGATGCTCAAGCCTACTCTTTGGCGACTTTGAATGCGGACCTCGATCAATGCCCGAAAGGTGGAATTTTATATAAATATTATGTAGACGCTGACAAGAGTTCGAGTCTCGATGAGGCGGAAACGGTTGTTAGCACGAGCATCGTCTGCAATGGTCAAAATGGAGTCGACGGTACTTCGATGCTCACCGAGTCGGGCGACCCTGATGCTTCAAAAGGCAAGAACGGCGACAGCTGGTTTGATACTTTAACAGCCAAAATCTACAAGAAGGTCGAAAGCACCTGGCAGTATGTAGCGAACCTCATGGGGCCTAAAGGCGACAAAGGAGATCAGGGCAGCGAGGGCAAAGAAGGAGCGAACGGCTCAAATGGTGCCGCCGGAGCAGCTGGTATTGACGGGCTCAATGGCAATCACGGCGCGCAGGGCATTCAAGGTATTCAGGGCAGCCAGGGAGCTAAGGGCGATAAAGGGGACAAAGGCGACAAAGGCTCTACCGGGCCTCAAGGCGCTATTGGACCTGCGGGACGCGATGGCCAGGTGGGTTCACGAGGTCCGCGCGGCTACACGATTGCTTCAAGCTCTCGCTCGGCTTTAGCTAATGAATGCGCCAATGGCGGCCAAGCGCTAGAAGTCTGGGTGGACACCAATGAGAATGGGACCTACGAGGTAGGCGTCGATCAAGGTTTTCGCACGCTACTCACTTGCGATGGCAGAAACGCTCCTGCGATGAAGTACATCTGTCATACGCACAAGAAACAGAATGGCCGGCCCAAGCTGAACATGTGGGTGCCTGCGGATCAATATCAGGCATTTAAGGACGAAGGCGACACCGACGGGGAGTGCCCTTAAAACTGGCCCCCAAGCCTGTTGTTGGCGGCGCGTGTGTGGAGAGATTGCTGAGCGTTAGCAGTGGCTTAGAGCATGACTCTGTTCATGTGGGTGAGAATTTCAGGTTAATTTTCATAAAATGCTCTGACTCCGAGCGTGGAACTTTCGGTTCTGCATAATCCTAATGGATCTTTTAGTAGGGGGTATTCGACTCTTTAAGTTCTCATCAACAGACTAAGGGACCAGTTGAGGGAATTTAAGTTGCGAGAGATGACCCAGTGCGTTACTTGGGCCGCATGATCCATCTCTCGAAGTCCAGATATCAGGCTAGTTCTGCGCCCTTAGCTCTTTTTCTTTGTGCCTTTGCACTTTGCTCTACCGGCTGCCCGAGTGGACCAGATCCTGAGCCGACGCCGACGCCCACTCCTGTGACTTGCATGCTCCCGACGTCAAGGCCGCTAGAGGGGCTGCAGCTGAGCTTGAATTCTTCGTCCTTTGACGGCTACTACCCGACGGCCCTCTCGTCGATCGACAATCGAATCGTGCTAGCGACTCGGCACCTAGAGCCCGAGCTTATGGGCAGGGTCGCGGCTCGTGTGTGGACAGGCAGCGAATGGCAGACCTGGGACTTGCCAGGCACGACCAGCGCGGGCGGGTTTGGTTACATGCCCTTTAGGCCGATCAACATAGGTGGCAAGATTACCGTTTTGACTGGAGCGACGATCGAAGGTGTAGGCGCAACCTATGCCTTCGAAGAAAACGCCACGCAAGATGGATTTGGCGCAACTCCCACTCGCATTGGCAACTTAGAGGGCTATGCATCAATATCCGACGTCGGAGGCTTGGACTCTCTGGATCTTGTGGGCGCCATTGGCGGAGGCGTTTTGACCGGAGTAACGGGACGCAGGAACTTGTTTTTTGAACGCCAGACTAATGGTTCTTGGGCTGCAAGTGAGTTCTCCATAGTCGGTATCGATCGTGACGGGATCCGATTAGAAGCTACAGGGTTTCACACCGACGGCACCCCCTGGGTGACTTACTCGGAAGGGATTTCGGGGGTAGCTCGTCGCATGCTTAAAGTTTCTCGTCGTTTGGGAGGTCATTGGCAGGAGGGAGTTGAGCTGGGTACTGCGCGCTCTGACGACTCTAGCCGGCTCGACGCAATCGTTCTCGAAGAGTCTAACCAAGCTGTGTTTTATTGGACGGACTATGATGCTGCCGGCACATCGATGTTTGTGCGCAAATACAACTTAGAAACCCGCGAGCTGGGTCCCCTCATGACGGCATTCGTGACTATGCCTGGAGCGAGTTGCGCAAATTGCATCTCGGGGGGCATTGCTTACAAAGCTAATGGCAAAGACGGGATCTACACGATCCGCGATGACATGGGTCGCACTCTTTGGGTGGGGACTATCTTGAACGATGTGTTCTCGGAGCCCCGCGAGTTCGCGCCTACGTTTCGAGTTCAAGGTACGGCAAGGCCTTATTATGATTCTTGCGGAAATGAACTTGTTTCAGTCTATGGCAGGCCTTCAAGCAACTCGACGCTTGGGATGGACTTTACGGTATTGCCTGTCGAGTAAGGTCGCCGGCAGATTTTATAGACTTTGTAATCGAGCGTGACACTTTGTGTTCGCTTTGTTATGCGCTGCGGTAATATGCCATCGGTTTCCTTCAGCTTTTGCCTGGTTCTGCTCGTGTGTTTATCGATCAGCTCAGGGGTGCGTGCGGACATCGGCACTGTCCAAGTTCAGCCCGAAAGCATTTCGGCAGAGTTGGCGGAGTCTGAGAATCAGTCGGATGGGTCGTCTCTTTCTAGCGAGTCAGCACCAGCAGTCGAGTCCTTGCAAACTTTAGCAGCTTCCGAAGAAGGTGTGAACCGACCCTGGATGCTCAATACCGTGGCTGGACCTACAGCGTTCGTGCTCGATTCCAGGCAGTTTGAGATTGGGATTCCATTGAATCGATTTTCCCAGCTGGTCTGGGCTGAATCTGGATCCTCTCGTCCCTATCTGCATGCGAACTATGGCCTAACCGACTCTGTCAGCTTGAGCGTGGGAGGGAGTCAGTCGACTGTTTCAGGTGGGGTAAAGTGGAACTTCTGGAATGGAGAGGCTTGGTCGTTTTCGCTCAATCCTTGGGTGGGTTACCAGTTCCGACAACCCAATAACTATTTCTCCCAAAACATTTCTAAGAAAATTCCTGTTGGCATTGCTCTCGCCGCGAGTCGTGTCATCGATGGCCGGCATAAGACGCACTTTAGCCTAGAGTTGGCGAGATCTAGCATCGACTCCTCTCTGAGTTACAGCTACCCAAATTTTGCCGGCGCTCCGGATTCTTCGGTCCACTCCCGAAGCGTGATCCAGCAGGTTGACGCTCGGATCGCAGCTGCCTACGAGTTGAGATTAAATCGCCGGCATGGGGTGTCCTTTTGGGTCGCTCCTGCAATTTCTAGGATAGATACCGAGTCTTCACATTTCGGGACCGACCTCCCGGCCTCCATCAACAAATGGGACGATACATTGATCCAAGTTGAGGCTGGAGTTGGGTACCAATATTTCTTGGATCACTTTGGCTTTGAGATCGGGATCGCTGCTGGCCCGCAGTGGTCGAGTTATCGTTCTTACGAAATTTACAATTACACAGACAAATCCATAGCCGGATCCATTACCGGTGGATTGAGTTACCGACTCTAGGCAGGAAGAATTATGATAAAAACGGGCCTGATTGCAGTATTTTTTTCGAGCTTCATGATCACCTCAGTCTTGGCTGCTCCCGGCTTTGGATCAAGAAAGGCCTCACTGGCGCCAGAGACGATGACAGCTCCTGGGCCCGCCACAGCTACAGCTCCTGCGAGTGATCCCTCCATCGTTGGCCCGCAGGTTTCTGTCAAAAAACCTAGCAAGCCGGCTACGTATGCTCCCCAGTCCTTTAATCCACCGGTTTTAGATGGCGAGGAGTGGCTTCGAGTGCCGTTCGATAAAGCCGAGAATGAGGTTCTTGAGCTCTTTAATCGTGATGTACCTAAGCTCGAAGACATTGCTCAGGACTTGGCAATCTACGAGGTTCGCGCTTCCGGACGGCTCCCTCAGGACTATCGCCGCAATCTCAGAGCGAAAATGGAGCGCGTGCTGCTCAACTCTAAACGTCTGAAGCTCAAACCCTGTAGCACTTGTGAAGAAGCTCGAGTCTATCGAGATGAGAAGGGCGATGTAAAATACGAGTCTAGCTCCTCGGATCTGAGTAGACCCGCTAAGGTGGCGTCTGAGGTGGGCGTCGGTCATCTCATTTACGCTGAGATAAGTTATACGCCTGAGGATCTTCAGATGCGCGTGCGCATGGTAGAGGCGTCCACTGGTCAACTTCGCTGGGCACAAGACTACTCGACTGCAGATGTAGTCAAGACGCGCGAAAACATCAGTGATTCGAACTCCAATCAACTCGGCCACGGGGATTCTCTCTCGCATGTCATGATCGGGGAGATTGCATTCACCACTGTGCTTTCGCCCGGAGTGGGGATGTTTCCAGTGGTCGACACCGGAACTGGCTCCGGGATGGCTGCCTATCCTTCTTTTGATTTATTCATCGGTGAAAAATTTGACCGAGGCCGCAAGGTCTTTGGTTTTCTCATAGGCGGTGCCTTCACAATGGGGAGCTCCGAAGGCGAAAAAAAAGGTGGCAAGCCCTTGCCCTGGGCGCTGCGCTTAGCTCCTCGCTTTCGCTATGTCTTCAACCCTTACAACATGAGTACGGCTCGCTATTCCGTCGCGGTCGAGGTGGGCGGGTTTATCTCGGCGGGCTTGACGACCGCGTATGTGGGATTGGGTCCCGAGATCTCCATGATCAATCGATTCTCGGTAAGTCTTACTCCCGTATATATCTTTCCTTCGACCGTCACGGGTACACAGGTTTTTAATGAAACCAACAATGGAATGTTCTCCAGTTCAGGCTCCAAGGGCGACGGCACCTTTGGCGGTCTGGGTGCACTCGTGAAGGCAAGCATTAATTGGTGAATGAGGACTTATGAAAAGATTCGTGGCGATACTGTTTGTACTTTTGATGGGCGCTGGGTGTGCAGAGAAAAAGTCTCGCATTTGGATTGATCCCCCTGTGGGAACCGAAGTGACGGAGCGCAACCCACAAAAAATCTATTACCAGATCGAGGATATGCAATCTGGGAAAAAAGAGAGCCTGACAATCCCTCTGCAGCAGATGCCAGAAAACTTGGTCGTCGAGCAGAAAAATAAACCCGCGCCTGAGTCTGAGCTCGCGCTCGCGACTCGGGCGGATAAGCAGATCAGTGCCGGTCAGATATTAAGCGCTGGCGCGACCACTACGCCTACCTTGTCCTATTTGCATGGTCTTGCGGAGGTAGAATCTATGTATCAAAAAAAACAGTACGCTGAAGCGCTAGTCAGGATCGCCCCGCTGCTCGAAGAGTACCCCAAGCAATCCAGGCTTTTTGTGATGCAGGGGACTTTGTTTCGCAGGATTGGAGAAAAGAAGCTTGCCCTGGCTTCTTACAAACGCGCTCAACAGCTTGAGCCCAATAACCCAACTCTAGAAGAGGCCGTTCTCAAGGCCCAAGACGAAACTGGAGAGAATCTATGAACACCTCGCAAAAGATGCTTACACGCGTGATGGCATTCGCCGCCCTGGCCGTAACTCTAGGAGTCGCCTGGTCCGAAATAGGGAGCGCTTATCATGGTGTTTTTGACCTTCGCGCCATCCTGTTGGTTTTCTTTTCTCCGGTCCTGGTGCTGGCTCTGTTTGGACGTCGAGAACCGAATTTGCGAGGGTTGCTCTGGCGGCATAGGCAGCTTCGAAAGCTAAGTAATCGTGCGCTTGCTGACGAGCTCATTCGCAACACTTCAGCTGCTCGAGGGCAGTATGCTTTTTCTCACACTGTGCGCTTGAGCGAGAGCCATGCGGATCCGATGGTCCGCTACGCAGGAGGCCTCTTTTCTGCGCGTTTTGGCGGCGATGAGCTCTCCAGGCTATTGCTTCAGAGAGTGCAGACTGAAGATGCCGAGTGGCAATCTCTTGGGTCAGCGCTTGGCTTCTTGACCAAGATGGCGCCCTATTTCGGGATGGTTGCCACTGTGATCGGGATGATCAAGCTCCTGGAGAACATGAGTGATTTTACCCGTATTAGCGGCAGCATGGCGCTAGCGATGCAAGGGACACTCTACGGACTGCTTAGCTTCACTTTGCTTTACTCTCCACTTCAGCGCTATGTTTCAGACTGTCGAGAAGAACTGCTCAAGCGCAACGAGATGGTTGCTCGCTGGTTCGTGTTGCTCTCTCAGCAAGCGGATCCGGCCTATATTGAGCGTGACTTGCGATCTCTGGGCTTCACCGAAGTTGCGCCTGCTCCCAAGTCCTCTATCGCAACCTCTGATCCGGCTGCGGCCCGAGGTCTTTCATGAAAGGCAACTCTCAGAATCTCGGCGCGCTCGAGCTGCTTCGGCTGCGGCAAGTGCCCCAAGAAAGTGAACAGGATCAGGAAGGCTGGATGGTGAGCTATGCCGATCTCATCACGCTGCTTTTTATTTTTTTCGCGGTGATGCTTTCGATCTCTTCAGTTAGTCGAGCCAAATTCGATTTGCTCACCAACCAGTTTAACCAGGCATCCAGCACAAGCCTCGTAGAACTTAAGAAGCATCTCGATAAGGAAATTCAAAGGCAGCAGATTCAAGCTCAGGTTGAAACCGAAATCAGCGACGAGGGCCTACAGATTCGGTTCAGCGAAAAGGTGTTGTTTGCCTCAGGAGAAGCAGAGCTTAAAGGAGAGGGGAGCCACATGTTGGGTCTTTTTGCTAAGCTCTTGGCTAAGATTGATGAGGGATTTCACTTGGCCGTCGAAGGTCATACGGATAGTCGGCCGATCCGCACGGCCGAGTTTCCTAGTAATTGGGATCTGTCGGCCAAGCGCTCAGTCAATGTGCTGCACTTCTTGGGCGCGCATGGGGTGAGCGAAAAAAAAATGGTCGTGCGCGCCTATGCCGACACGAGACCCCTCGCGAAGGCGGGAGCAGATGTCGATCTTGGCGCTAAAGATCGACGCGTCACTCTATTGGTTTACTAGGAGAATGTTTATGAAAAATGGGTACCTCTGCATTCTTCTGATGGCCTGGACTTTAAGTGGTTTTTCAGCGAGCGCGTTTGCGAATGAGGGCGCTCCTCTCAAGCAAGAACAGTTGGCGGCTAGCCTTCGAGAGAAGCTTGCGCCCTCCATTGAATCGGCGCTTCGGGTTCATTGCGGAGAAGACTGCCCGAGCTTCCGCATCGATCCTCAGTTTAAGAAAGCCGCAGTCGACGCACAGATGGACGATCTGGGATTTTCTAATCCCTCGGAGCCCGATGTAGGTCCTGAACTCCAATCCGTGTCCGTGTCAGTGCTGATTCAAGACCGGGTTTCTAAAAAGTCGCGCGAGTCTTTGCGCAAGATCCTTGCGCATCAGATTACTAACGAAGCTAATGTGCCTGTATCGGTGCGAGTATTGCCGCTGGATGCCTTTGGTCCCTTGCTTGAGAAGCGCATGCATGCTGATGCGGCTTCTTTGAGTCTGGGCGACAAAATCGATCTGGTGAAGGCTTCGGTGTGGCCGATTTGTTTGCTTCTACTTGCTGGAGTGGCTTTTTTTGGCCTTCTCTTGATACTCAGACATCGTAAGGAAGTCCTACGCGCGAAGCTTGCTTCCAAAAAAAGCTTCCTGAAGAGAGATGCTTCTGAATCGGTTGCAAGCGCAATTGAGTCAGAGCCTTCGCTAGCGAGTGAAATGCTCAAAAAGAGATCTGAAGATCTGCATTGGCTCATCGAGGATGCTGCTAAGCGCTCGGATTTGTCTACTCTTCGTAAGACGCTCTCTCTATTTCAAGCGCACGAACTGACTTCCCAGATTCAGTTTTCGCGTGAGACTCTTTCAGTATTGGCTTCGTTGAACGACTTGCCTAGCGAAAAAAATGCCGATGAAAAATGGCTACTTCCTGTTCTCGCTCAGGCGCATTGGCGTCGCATGGAAGAGCAAGCGGATCGTTTGGCCCGCATTAAACGCCTGACCTCGGCGCGTGCTGTAAAAACCTTCTCCAAGCTTAGATCCATGGGCGCTAGGGCTGCGTTTGTCGCCTCTCTCCCTGAGGATCGTTGGCCGGAGCTACTAGCGACCCTCTCTTCCGGGGGTAGGGTCACTCTTGGGCTGAACCTTGCGGATTATGCTGAGGCTACTGCAGAGGCGCGAGCCACCCTCTGCAATCAACTAACGCAAGAGCTCGATCAGATGGATGAGGCTTTGCTGAACCGCTCAACGGAGGTTTTGGAAGCCTTCACGTTGTATCTTTCAGAAAAAGAGGGTCAAAGGCTTTGGCAGGATCTCTCTCTCCGTTCAATGGCCGCTACCTCAACATCCAAACGCTCTCCAAAGTCGATCGACTCGATACTCTCGGGGCTTGAGGCCTCTGCCGCTACTGAGATTTGCACCCGCCTAGACATCGGGACTTTGAGCGTCGTGCTAGCTCAGGTCTCAGGTGAGACGCGTGCTCAGATTTACCAATGTCTACCTAAGAGCCTTCAGGCCCGCCTCGACTCGGCGTCGACAAAGCTCGCGGGAGAGGCTGAGGAAATGAAAGCTCGTGCTGCGCTGATCGAAACCTACCGAGAGTTTGTGGCTGGGAGCGTGGTTCAATGAACTTTAAGCAGCTTCGCACATTCTCTTTTGTTCTACTGTGCGCAGGCGGGATCTCCTGCGCACCCGTGCAGCAGTACTACATGAAGGAAAAAGTGACGGTCACCAATGCCCCTCCAAGGCCTGGGATTCAGGTGGATCGTTTTGCCTATGGCAAGGCGATAGGAGCCGTAGATGTGCTCTTCGTCGTAGACAACACGGAGTCAAGTGAAGCTGCTCTTTCGGCATTTCAGCAAAGCTATATCGACTTTGTTTCTCGCTTCAAGCGCGCTGAAGCCAGGCTTCTTGACTATCGCGTGCAGGTGGTGACGACCCCAGATGGAAAGAGCCCGGGAAACTGGACCTCTCAGGATAAGGGCCCGGCCGATCAGCTCGCCCAACTTTTTGATTCGACTCCGGGTGGGCCTCCTCCCTTGCTGTCACATGGGGAGAGAGGTTTTCTTATGCCCTATCATGCCGCCGCGACAGGCCTGATGGGAGAGGCCTTCAAGGGGCGTGTTCATACTCCCACTTTTATAGTTTTTCTCTTGGGGGCTGATGTACCTCCGGGGTCTTCGCCAGAAAAAGATGCAGCTGGGTTCGCGGATGCGATCCGGACTAGTCGTGGATTCTATCAGACCCACGTGACCACGCTATCTCGGACCTCGGGGACCACGGCGAGTCGTCCGCAGTTTCCTCATTGCAATAGCTTTGATCCTGCTGCTCGTACTTTGCCGACGCTCCGACAACTCCCTTGGAAGACTCAGGCCTATAGGGATCTTTGCGATCCAGCGTGGTCGAATTCCTATCCGAGTGATCTTTTTGCCTCACTGATTGATTTCAAAAAGAAGCTGGTGCTCTCTCATGCGCCCGAGCAGGCTGAGACGATGATGTTGAGGAGCGCGAATCACCTCTTTCGCTACGGCGATGACTACCGTTTTGATTCTCAGAGCAATGAGATCGTTTTCATCCGCGATCCTGGCCTCCAAGAGGGCGACCTGCTGGATGCGAGCTATTACTTGAAGCCCCCTGAGGAGATTCTTTCTAATGGTCAAACCCCACCGGGGCCGCTGAACCCCGGTCATCCGGACGGGCATTGAAGGATGTTCATGCGACGGGTCGTATTCTGCATCTTCATCTCTTTAGCTATAAGTTGTGGCGGCAAGGTTCAGTTTGTGACCGACAAGCAGGCCGCTGAGCTGCCGACACAGGTGGCGCGTGAGCAAAACATCACCGAGACCTTTAATTACGGTCAGCCAGTCGGAACCCAAGTGGTCGCGTTGATCTTGTATCCGCGCAAGTCGATGCAGGGTGCGCGCGCAAGATTGATCCAGCTTCTGCATCCGTTTTTAGAATCACTCTGGAACGGGGCTCAAGGCTACAGAGCCCAACACTTTGTGGTCCTAAGAGATACCGAGCGCGCCGATGCAGAGTGGTTCTCTCCAAAAGAAGAGGGATTACCTAGGTTGCGCTGGCGGGACGAAGCCATGCGCTTCTTGAGGGCGAGCCTTTCGAAACTCCCGATTGAGAGGGAGAGGGGAGAAAGCGACGCCCTTTCTCCTTTCGATAACTTTGAGCAGGTGGTGCGCACGACAGCCTATCAGATTAAGCCAGAAGAAGGGCCGATCTGGATCAATCTGTACTATTTCAGGGATGGGGATCTTCAGATCGATCCTCGGCAGGAAGAGCGGTTCAATGCCTCTATCAATAAGTTTCAACAGGCTTTGAGCCTGGACCCGGTTTCTCGGTTTCGGACCGCGATTCACCTCGTTTCTTATCTTAACCCGGCCGGGGAGTGTGATCCGCTTCCGTCGAGGATTAGCTCAAATTTGCAGAAGCTCCTGGCTGCTTTTAATGGTGACAGCGAGGAGCTCTGCCATCTTTTGAGTAATGACCCTTCATTGCCCGCTTTGGCGTCTTCCCGACTAGGCAATCGTGTGCACGATCGAGATCGTCGTGTCATTTTGAGACGGGTACCTCGTTTGGATACGTTGCAGGTCTCGGTAAAGGGGGTCCTGGTTCCGCGGGAGAACATCGCCTATAACGAATCTTCGAATGAGATTTCGTTTCGTGAACACACATCGCCCACTCCCGTTGCCGGCGACGAAATCCAGGTGCAATATGAAGCGACAACGCCGTAAAGGACAGTTTTGCCTGGTCCTATTTGGTTTTTTTTGGGTTGGAAGTGAATTGGCCAAAGCCGAAGGTGCTCCCTCCGATGTCGCTCAAAATTGGGATCAGTGGTTGGCATCTCAGCCTCAGGCTGCAGTTCATCCCGTCGTTCAGAATCGAGAGATTCACAAGAGCGGCAGGCTACAGCTCTTGGGACCCTTGATTGGGCTGTCTAATCGCCAGGATTTTTACACTACATATATTGTATCTGTGGCGGGTCGCTACCATTTTACTGAACAAAGCGCTTGGGAGTTTCTGAGGCTGGACTATACCTATCCTAGCCGAACCGACCTTGCGCAGCAGATTCAGGATCAGACGAGTTTTCGCCCTGACGTGCAGCTCTCTAGAGTTCAGTTGGGGTCCTCATTTGTCTACAGTCCGATCTATGGCAAATACGCCTGGAACTCAGAAAGCATCGTTTACTTCGATATCTTTGGCAAGGTGGGTGGGGGCGTTCGTTTCGCGGATGACCGGCAACCTTTTGGTGAGGTCGGAGTCGGGATGAATCATTACGTTTTCTTTCGACGCCTGGCACTTGTGCCCGAGCTGCGTTGGCGTTTTTATACTGAGAAGCGTACGGACAAAGTGTTTGTCGCAGAAGGGCTTTTTCAGCTGGGGGTTTCATGGCTCTTCTAGGTCCAGGAGCGCTTCTGCTTGCTGCCTTTCTTGGAGTAGGCGTTGCTCATGGGTCGATTCCCCCAAGGTCCCATGAGATTCATCGGGGCGCTGTCCAGGCGCTCAAAAACTGTGACCGTAAGCGAGCCTCGTTTTGGGCGAAGGAGCTGGAGCGCTCCGATCCAGAGCAAGCGGTGCTCTATCGTCTGGCTTGGTTGGAAGCTCAATTGGCCCCTGAGGGGAGGCAGAAAGAGCGAGTCGATGCGAACGATTGGGCCTGGAAAGCCGATGCCGAGGTCTGGAGCGACGAAGCAGGGGCGCTGGTCACGAGCTGTAGTCCTTCAAAAAGGCAGAGACCTGCACTCTTCTCTGAGTTGCCCCCCTCGGTGCTCAGTGATTTGCTCCTGCCGTATATCGCGAAGTACTCATCAGTCAGGCCTGCTTTGCGAGAGGCGTTGAGAAATTTTGTGCTCTATGAGTGGCTTCAAGGGCATAGGCTTTTACTTCCATCAGGAGCGCTACCTCAAGGGGTCACTCTGGCTGAGAGTTGTGAATGGCGAGCATTGCAAGCCCTTCACGGTGCACTAGAAGATCCAAAGAGCTTGGGTGATCTTGCCAGGACTTGTGAGTCTCCAAATCGTTTGCTTTGGGCCATAGTCAAAGTTCGCGCCGGAGACCATCTCGTCAAGCAGGGGCGAGCGGACTTGGCGTTTGCTGCTTTTCAGTCCGCGATTGGATTCATGCCAGAACGAGCTTTGCCAAAAGCACTCGCCTATCGCGTGGCAGTCACCGGTGCACTGAGTGGAGCCGCTGATGACATTGTTTTGCGTTCTGCTTATTTAGCTCTAGCTGAGGCTTCAGGCGCGACCTCATCGCTGCCGCCGCTTCTCAAGTCGAGCATGCAAAACCTAGTGTGCGCAAGATTGGATGAGCTTCAGCCTTCGGGCTTGGTGATCATTCTTAGGAGAGTGTTCGAGCCTCAGGCGTTGATAGCG
>JACCDG010261655.1_pt1 | contig 26097 bp, 35 predicted proteins | sample 7442471 | NCBI WGS metagenome assembly JACCDG01 (sample SAMN15323444, study PRJNA562643) | freshwater metagenome | isolation source: river surface water | place: USA:Blue River Watershed | collected 2017-08-17 | reverse complement strand
TTGCTCAGCCAAGCCTTCGGATCAGACGTCGGACTGACGTTGGCAGCGAGGCTCGACAAGAACTCTTCGCTGTACTCACCGTGATACTCCTTGTAGAGCAGAGTGAGGATGACTCGGATATGACCGGGTGAAAGTTCCATTTGTTCAGCTGCCTCCGGCGATGAGGGGAAGGACGGACAAACAAAGAGACGGGGGAGGAGTCGAACCTCCCTGTGTTCCAGGCCGGCTCACCGGGGGTGTTGCCACCCCCGGGCGAAGAGGAGGCGAAGAATCACTTCGCGTGGGCTTCGCTCTTCTTGCTCACCTTCACGCCCTTGGTCGCAGCGACCTGGGCGATGAGGTCCATACGCTTCTTCTTCTCCTCGGGGGTCTCCACCTTCTTGGCGGGGGTGGTGCCTTCCACCTTCTTGGCCTGCTTGGGGGTGGCCGGGGTCGCGCTCGCCTCGGGGGCCGGCTTGGCCGGCTTCTCCACCGGGGGGAGATTCTTGAGGGTGGTGAGGAGGTTCCCGAAGCTGGCCAGGATGCCCTCCTCGCCAAGGGTGGGCGAGAGGTCCAGCTGCTGCTTGACGTTGCCGGTCACGCCCATGTGGGGGACGTGGGCACCGGTCGCCAGCTCGAACCCGCTAATGTCCACCCGACCCACCCGCTTGGTGTTCGCGACGTAGACCCGGCGACCCTTGGCCCCATCCACCCGAATGTAGCCGGACTGCTCGGTGGCCTTGAGGCCCGAGGCCTGGATGATCGCCATGAACTTCGAGAGGTCAATGTAGAGGATGTCCTTCTTCATTGTGTGGCTCCTTGTGATGGAGGCCGGATTCATTCCGGTCAACCATGAGAAGACTATACACCAGGTGGGCTTCATTGGTACATACCCTCACTCTTTTTTTTTCATGAACAGTATCATAGGGTTAGGAGGCCGAGAAGAGCGTCTAATGCCAGGGGCTGGGGTGCATACCATAGGGGCCGGGTTCATAGGAAAATCAATGGCTTAGCGGGCCGCTTAGTTCTCGCGCGAGAGCCGGGACCAATTTTTCGAAAAGTCATCCCTTCCGCAACCCATTGATAACATTGGTACAATTGGTTCCATTCCCTCCATTGGTCGCTGTGTCGCTGTCCGATTTGCGTCGTCAGACGCCAAGCCATTGGAACCATTGGCTCCATCTTTCTTCTATACGCATGTGGGCGGGCGCGTGTGAGGACGCATACGTAAGGATATGGACGACATCGAACAGAAGATGCGGGACCGGCTGAAGTCGGACCCGCTGGACCTCGAGGTGGCCCGTGCCCTGGCCGACCACATGCTGGGTAGGGACGAGGGAATGGGCGAGGCGCTGCAGCTCCTGGTCGAGGCTCTGACCGAGCTCCGGAAGGTGAGCGAGGACGAGGTCCAGCGACTGGCCGAGCCTAAGGCCCGGGCCCACGCGTACCAGCCGGCGCAGTACCGGAAGAACCACGGCGACAGGTTCAGCGAGGAAGAGATCCAGAAGATGTACGAGAAGGCGGTCGCGGAGATCGTGAAGAACCAGGTGCGCTGCTTGAGCCGCTCCCAGGCCTTCATGACACAGGCCATCAGGACGTCGAACCGGCCCGGGATCATGAAGGGAATCGACGGGGCCCGGAAGAACCTGCACCAGCTGGTGGACGTGCAGTCGTGGTGGAAGGGCGTCCTCTCAGACTCGGCCGAGGCGAAGCGCGCCCTTGAACTGCTCGAGCTCGCCTTGAAGGCATTCAGGAAGAAGAGCCCGTCGGACGCACGGGAGGAAAAGGGTGTTCTCGAACGGACCGTCGCGATCCTCAGGAAAAGATTCGGAGACGGGACCTTCACGGCGCTCCAGGTCTCAGAGGCGCAGTTCGAGGCGCAGACCGGATCGGCCACCAAACCAGGCGCGCTCACGAAGCGACGGGCCAGGGTGAATTTCGGCAGGGAGACCCTGCCGATCCTCTTCAAGATCGCCGACTTCGTCGATGAGGGCCTCCCGCAGACCAACTCCGGAAACCACTGGCGGCTCAAGCCCGACGCCGAGAAGATCGCGTCGGCCGCGATCCCGACCATGAAGGAGCTGTTCTCGTTCCGAGACTGAGGTGTTGTTGGCCGTATACGTCGTGCGGGTCCTGTGGTAGAGTGGCCGCATGACCAAACTCAAACCACTGCGGCCAGACGACCGGAAGTATCTGAACAGGATCCTCGAGGCGGAGAAGATCCTGCGGGATCCGAAGAAGGTGTGTCGCTTCGCCATGGCGATGGACCGGAACGGGCACTCCACCTCGCCGTTCCGGACGAGGTACACGCCCTACGGGGTCAGACGGCTTGACAGGGAGATGCCGACGCGGTGGTGTATGCTCGGCGCCCTCGCCGCGACGGGAGCGAACATCTTCGACTCGCTGTATGGACAGCCGATGTTCGGGAAAAACTCCCTCAGATTCTTCCACGATTCCGAGTTCGGAGACCACGAGTCCGCCATGTTCCTCGGCTTCGTCCGGCTGTTCGCCGAGGACGTGATCCGGAGCCGCCCGTGAGCAAGGACGATCTGGCGCCGCTACACCACGAGGCGAACGAGCTCGGCCGGAAACTGGGCCAGGCCCGACGGGAACGGGACCTCCTCCTGAGGGCGATCGAGGAGGAGCTCGATCTCTGCTTCTGTGAACAGCCGCACGAGTGCCGTCGGTGCTTCCGGATGCGTGGGGTGGCCCGGCAGGTTTCGATCCCGCCGGTCGAGGCAGCGATCGAGAAGGCCGCCGCTGAGCTCGTGAAGGAGGCGGACCTGCCGCCCGACTCTGCCGCACAGACCATCGCCGCGATGCGGGCCTCGCTCGAGGAGCTGGTCAAGTTCCGGGAGGAGAGGGCCGGCTCGACTGGGCCAGCCTTCGCCGGGAGCGACGGTCGGTACGCCCGGGCTAAGCTGGCTCTCAACGTCGATGCCGGGAAGGGCTGGACATCCCCGCAGAAACGAGCCGAGCTGGACAGGCTCTACCGCGATCGCTGCGACGACCTCGAGAAATGGGAACACGAGGCGGAGGATCTCCTGAAGCAGATGGGGTCCAGCGCGGTCCGCGTCCGGATCAAGGATGAGCCAGAGGATGTCCGGACATCGCTCATCGTCTCCGTATACAAGGTCCTCTCTCAGCTGCGCCAGCTGCAGGAGCAGCAGAGGACGGGTGGGACTGGTGGAAACTGTTGCCGATGGTGACACCTGACATGATGGTCGACACAGGGAGGTCGAAGACATGAAGACAGAGGCGAAGAAAAAGAAAGGTTACGTCCTGCGGCTCCGGGGCCAGAGCCGGTACTTCGGTGGCGCAGACTTCGAGGACTTCTGGTACGTCGACAAGAAGTCAGAGGCGTATGTCTGGACCTCGAAGAAGCAGGCGACGCAGGACGCGAAACGGTACGGGTGCTGCGACATCAGGGTGTTCGTCGTGGAGGATGCATGAGAAAGCAGACGCTGGCGCGGCTGAAGGAACAGATCAGGGGAGTCGCGGAGCTTCGGAAGCTCTTCGAGGACCCGGAACGCTGGACGGAAGGTACCCTGGCGGAGGACAAGGACCACGACTCCGTCAATGCCCGCTCGAAGCGGGCGGTCCGATGGTGCATGATCGGAGGGCTCAAGAAGGTCGGGCTGCGGCGCGACTTGTTCGGTCCTGAGTCTTCTGTGATCGACCTCAACGACGACATCCGCGGAGATGATCCTGAATTCGAATCGTACATCTACACGGACCCCAGTGTCGAGCCTGTCGTGCAGGACAAGCGGATCCGCCACCGCCGGGTCATGCTCTTCCTCGACTTCCAGCTGCTGGCGCTGCGGGATGAGTACGGGAGGCAGAAGCGACGCTACAACCGAGAGGTCACGAAACGTGGGTGACCCGCTCCCGCAGTGGAGGCGCGAGCCGGCCTGGTGGAAGGACGTCCTGGATCCGGCTAAGCTGGACCCCCTCGATCCCCAGAGCTGGCCGACAGACGAGCGCGAGGCCAAAGAGCTACGGGACAGTCACGCTCGACAGATCAAGAGTCTGGTCGAATCCTACGCCAGAGTCACCGGCCCGACATCGCAGCTCCCGCTCACGACGATCTCAGAACCGGTGCAGGCCCAGCTGCGACAGCTCCCTCCTCTTCGTCCGCTCGACCCAGTGAAGTTTCCACGGGCGAGCCGAGACCCTCTACGTAGGTCGATCGACGACTACCTCAGCTACAAGGGGACGCTCTTCTGGAACCTTTTCACCATGTTTCTTCTCATCTCCGGCACGGTCGGGTGCGCCGCCCTGATCGTGATGGCCGCGGTCTTCCTGTTCACTCCCTGAGTCCTGGATGTCTCTGTCTTGCTTATTTAGAACACCATGGACAACACAGAGGTCTTCCAGTTCGTCTGACAGTCCCGTTGGCATGCCATCCTCCGTGACGTGCGGCAGCTTCAGAGCGGTGTACGTCGTGCCGGCCACCTGGTAATATGGCCGGCACGACGTACACCCTACCGAGTGTCACCGAGGAGCCCGCTTGAAATTCAGCGACATCGTCAGGAATTACGACAAGACCGTCAGCCAGGAGAAGAAGGTCCTGATCCGGAAGCTGCAGCGGATCCGCGAGTTCTACCTCTACGAGGACGGGTGGTGCAAGTATTTCCAGGGCCGGAAGATCAGTCCTGATTTCGATCCCTCTCGAGAAGAGGGGGCGTTCAACAAGAAATGGATTGAGCTCAATCCGGGCTCCCCCGAATGCGAGCACCGGTGTCTCATGGGAGCGTTCCAGTGGCAGGGGATCACTCCAGACCAGCTCCCGCTCAATCGTTTCTTCTACGACCATCCTTCGCCTGCCGTTCCCGCGACCTATCAGGTGATCGGTTTCAACGATCGCAGGGACGTCACGCTCAACGAGGTCGTCATGTACGTCGAGTTCCTCATCCTCGAGGCCGGCGGGCAGCCCTGAGTGGAGACGCTCGCCCTCATCGCGCTGACGGTCGTCGTGGTCGTGGTCTTCGTCTGCCTGCTGCTCGCTCTCCTGGACGGTTCCCTGTGACTCCTGGACCCTGTGGCTCGATCGTGGCGTAAAATGTTGGATTTGTTTGGTTTTCAAATTTTTTCGGGGCGAACCTCCGGATAGGGCGTTGATTTGCTGTCGACTTTTCTCTTCTACCTGGCATTCGGTTTTTCGTTCTACCTGTTGGGCGGAATCATCATGACCGTCTACGCGATCCGGTCAAAAGATCCTTCCGACTTTCCCATGGCCATGTTCGTCCTGGGATGGGCCTGGCCGCTGCTGATCTGGCTCTACCTCCGTGACAGCATCCGGAAGTCGAACCGTGGAGATTTCTAGGGTCGAGACCTGGGTCGACGGATCTGGACAGACCCATAAGATTTCCGAGATGACGAACGAGCATCTCGCGAACACGATCGCCTGGATCAAGAAAACGATCCCGGACAACTTCCAGGACATTCCCATCGAGCTGACTGGCTGGGAAGATTTCGAAGACACGAACTTCGACGGGTCGACCCCGTACGGAAAGATCGTGGTGAAACGTCGCCGGATCCGTGAGGCGCTCCCTTTTCTCGAGGCTGAGGTCGAGCGCCGGAAACATCTTTTTCACGGCGCTTTCTGATGTGTACTTTCTCGCAAAACGTGATAGGATAACCTGATGGTCGATGCAGACAAGAAAATCGTGGACGGAACCGAGCACAGAAACGCCCTGCTCAGGATGCGTCAGGCTGGCATCAGGGAAATCATCACTTCCCTCGGACCGGACGGTTTTTGTATGGTCGGACCCGGCCGGCTTGAGATCGTCGACGGAAGTCTGTACCTTTCCTTCTGCGCAAACGTGGGAACGTACCAGACTCGGATCATCGCGCTGGGATTCGACATCGACATCCCGCTGACCGAGGAAGAGATCAAGTTTTCGAAGACGGAAGTGAAACCGGAACCTACCGAGGAAGTTCTTGAAAAATCTCCAGATCCTGTTGTTCCTGCTGTCTCTCCCGCTTCTCAGCTGCAGGAAGGACAAGCTGACGGACACCCTTCCGTGCGAACCGAAGACTGAGATCTGTGACGGACTGGACAACGACTGCGACAAGCTGGTGGACGAGGACATCCCTCCTGTTTCCTGCTCCTCAGTCTGCGGAGAGGGATATGTCAGCTGCATCGCTGGACGTTTGACCCAGTGCAACGCCAGAGAGCCGGCTCAGGAAATCTGCAACGGCTTCGACGACGATTGCAACGGGAAGACAGACGACAACGTCGAATTCAAACCGTGCTATCCACGTGACCAGAAAGAACTGACAAGCGGCGAGTGCAGATTCGGAGTTGACAGGTGCGTCGACGGTGGTTACGTCTGTCAGGGTTGGCTCGGTCCCATCCCAGAGATCTGCGACACGAAAGACAACGACTGTGACGGCGCGGTCGACGAGGGTACCCAGGGAGATCTGGACCTCGTGTTGGCCATCGACTACTCAGGATCGATGAACGGGAACATCGGCTGGCTCACGCATGATCTTTCCGTCTGGCTCGATGGAGTCGCTGACGCTGGACCAGATCTTGACGGTGGCCGAAGCGCCATCAAGGTCGCGGTGGTCGGAATCCCTGGTCCCGATGGAGTCGGGATCGATAAGACAGTCGTACTTCTGAAAAACATGAGCTCTCCGCAGGAAGCTGTCGCCTTTCTGAAAACGATCAACAACGCCAGTGGCACGTCAGACGAACCATCTCTGGACGCGATCTACATGCTCTCTCAGCAGACGAACCCGCTGAAGATCAGCTGGACAGACGGATCTCGGAGGTCTGTCGCGGTCTTCACGGACGAGGAGCCCCAGAGTTATCTCAACCCTCCGCTGTCGAGCTTCCAGGTACAGAACGCTACGAAGGACGTCTCACTGCGAGCGTACATCTTCGCGATCCACTACGGATGGAAGCTCTCAGGGTGGAACACGACGTCTCTTCAGTCAGGGCCAGGAATGGCCGAATCGTTGTCAAGGATCATCTCAGAAGGAACTTGCAGGTAAGAGGAAAAATTGTCCGAACAACAGAACTCCAACGTCGTCTGTCTCGACGAGTATCAGAAGCATGCTCTCCGCACTTCGCCCCGTGACCGGCGCGCCTACAACGTGCCTGAAATCGTGAAGGATGCTCTGCGCGACTACTGCGGCGACAGCGACGGCGCCGACCAGATCGCCATCGAGCCGATGCTGCGGAACTACGATCAGATCATCTGGTCGCTGGGTCTGGCGGGTGAGGCCGGTGAGTTCGCGGACATGATGAAGAAGGTCCACGGGCACGGGCACACTCTCGACAAGGAGAAGGCTGCCAAAGAGCTCGGTGACGTCCTCTGGTACCTCTCCGTCCTCGCCGATTCGATTGGATTCAAACTCTCAGAGATCGCCGAGAAGAATGTCCAGAAACTAAAGGCCAGGTACCCGAACGGGTTCACCATCGAAGATTCGATGAAGAAGAATACCTGATCCCTTCTGGCTTGGGCTCTCTATTTACAAACGGAGGTCACATGAAATTCCTCAAGCGTGTTTTCTGGTTTGCTCTTCTCTACATCATTCCGCTGGTCATCTCGATCTCGCTCGGGATCGGTTCATTCCTCTTCGGAATGAAGGAGGGGTCCGTCAACCAATCGCAGCAAGACAGTCTCCTGATCAAGACCTGCATCTACGAGTACCAGGAGCTCAAGGCGAAGGTCTGGGACCCGCAGCAGGAAACGGGAATGGGTTTCCATGCCGATCCCAGTTGCGCCGATGTCTGCAAACTGATCAGCCGACCGACGTCTGTTTTCGTGATCACTGAATCATGGGCGACTCCGAATGGAAAGTGCGCCTGCATCGTCGAGTCTTCAGAGTGAGCGAGGAGAACAAGAAAAAACCACCGATGCCGAAGAAGAAAACGATCGACGATCCGGATCTTGACAAGGTCGTCGATGACATCGGAAAAGACGTAGCACCGCACCCGTACCAGTTGAATCTGCCGTTCGTCGATGACATCACGTAAGGGAGGCACATGCTCTTGGCCACAAAAGGAAAGAAACGCCAGCAGAAGGAGGAGGCGCCTCCAGATACAGAAGGAAACGATCTTCTCAGGAATTGTCTGGGATCGTGCAAGAAAAAGATCCTCTACTTCGGTCCAGTCGCGCCGGAGGAGTGGAACGAGAAGACCGAGGGCGCCTTCTGCGTCGACTGTCGTGCTAACGCGATGAAGAATCCCGTGAAAGAAAAGGCAGAGTGATGGATTTCCAGAAATGGATCGCCCGCGAGAAGTGGGAGACAGCTTTCGACATGTTGGCAGCAGGTGGACTCGCTGTCCTCATCGTCGCTGGAAGTCGTGTCGGTTTCGTGTGGTGGGCCAGCGCTTTCTTCTCGATCCTCCTAGGGATGCGTCTCAAGTCGGTCACGATGAGAGCGAGGATCATCTCATGGATGACGACGGCCAAGAAACAGGAGGCCGTCATCGAGTACCTCACGACTGTGGTGGAAAAGGTGGAAGCAGGCACTGCAAGAACGGACACTCCGAAGCCCACGCAGGGACCTCTGAACGGTGTCCACAAAGGAAGGGCTAGCTAATGCCTCGCAGACTGTTCATCGTAGACGTAGATGGATCTGAAGCTGAAGCAAAACCTACGCGGGTTTTGCAGACGGGCTCTCTTTCCGAAGAGTTCGGAAGAAACCTCGACACTATCGAGAAGGCTCGCCAGTGGCTTACTCATCCTCAGAACTGGCACGTCAGCAAGATGTTCATCGTCAAATGGAACGGTCTTCTTCCGACTCTGAACAAAGAACATGCGCTGAGACTGATCGACGAACCACATGATACGGGTCTTCCGCAAGTAGTCGTGGTGCACCAGCGTGACCTGAAGAACGGGAAGAAGACAGAGGCAGAGGAGCCTGTAGCAGAATGAGCGAAGAGATTCAGAAGTTGCGCGCCGAGCGAGACCAATTGAAGGACGAGCTCGACATGTGTCGGGACGAGTATCGTACTCTGACAGAGAAGGTCGTCGAACTCATCGAGAGCACACGGGCGCTGAACGAGAGGGCGAAGGTTCTCGACGCTGAAAACAAGGTGCTCAGAGTGGCGGTCGCTGCGACGGGACAGGTCTTGTCGGAAGGCATGTTGGCCTGATGGACATCGCGGACAGGATCGAACACTTTTTTGAATCGATCATGGAGCACATCGGACGCGGAATCGTCGTGTCCACGGAGGAGAAGCAGATGTCGATCACTGACGCACAGTTGGCGAAGATCATGCCGCAGCTCAGGTCCCAGAAACGTGCAGAGTACCTGCCGCTTCTCCTGAAGGCTATGGATGAGTTCGAGATCAACACTCCTCTTCGTGTCGCCGCCTTCGTCGCTCAGCTCGCCCACGAGAGCGGTCAGTTCCGCTACATGGAAGAGATCGCCTCCGGCGCGGCATACGAAGGTCGCAAGGATCTCGGCAATGTTTTTCCGGGAGACGGTAAGAGGTTCAAAGGTCGTGGCCCGATCCAACTGACCGGTCGGACAAACTATCGTGACGCTGGAAAGGAACTGGGCCTTGAGCTCGAGACGAACCCGACTCTCGCTGCTACTCCAGAAGTCGGGTTCAGGACCGCGGGCTGGTTTTGGAAACGGAAAGCTCTCAACTCGCTTGCGGACGCTGGCGAATTCAAAGCTATTTCCAAAAAGATCAACGGTGGGTATAATGGACTGGAGGACCGGATCAAATACTATACGGTCGCCAAGTCTGCCCTGGGAATCCCTTGAAAATTCTGAAATACCCGCATCCGTCTCTCACTACTCCCGCGGCCGAGCTTGACATTGACAAGCTCCCTCTTGATTTTGAAGTTAGGATTGAGGACATGCGGCGATTGCTTCGGGCGACGAAGAACGGAGTCGCGCTGGCGGCCAATCAGGTCGGATTGAGCTGGCGTGTATTCATCGTCAGACCTGATTTCGCCGCGGCAAACGATGTTCCAGAGATCATGATCAACCCGAGGTTGATCGGTGTTCCCACGCTCACGGACAGACAGCTCGAAGGCTGCCTCTCTTTTCCTGACACTTTCGTCGAAGTGGATCGGATGTCTTGTATCCACGCTGGATACTTCGACACGGAACGAAAGTGGTTTTCGAAAAATCTCTCAGATTTTGCAGCCAGAGTCTTCCAGCACGAGTGCGAGCATCTCGATGGAGAAGTGTTCATCAAGCATATCGACAGGACACCACGCTGGAAGATCATCGAGAAGATGAGAAAGATGAAAGGGATCTGATTTGCCTGAGCTTCCAGAAGTAGAGAAGATGTGTCAAAAGGTCCACGACTGGACTCTGGCAGGAACGATCAAAGATTTCGAGGTCCTCCGTGGCGGTTATCTCAAGCTGGGTACTCCGGCAATGAGAGACCTTCGCGTGATAGGCAAGACGTTCTGCGGAGTGTTCCGTGCCGGTAAGTACATGGTGTTCGTCCTCGAAAAGGGCTACATCATCTGTCACAACGCGATGAGTGGCTACTGGGACACGAGTCTGGAACCGTGGACCTTTGACTACGTCGAGGGAAAGCGACAGGCGACCCAACACGACGTGAGGGTCAAAATCACGGTCGACAGTCCGAAATTCGGAATTTTCTCTCTTCAGTTCCACGACGCTCGTCTGTTCGGTTCTCTTGCATATCACGACGTCGAACACGAAAGCAACCTCCCGTTCATGAAAAGAATGGGCCGTGACGCGCTTGAAACTCCGCGTCTTCTTGTAACGAATCCCCAGATCACAGTCGAGGAGTTTCTCGAGGGGATCAAGAAGCCGAAGCCGATCAAAGAGCTCATCATGCGACAGGACATCATCGCCGGCATCGGGAACATCTATTCTGTCGAAGCCCTCTGGAGGGCCGGCATTCACCCGGCAACTCCAGGGGACCAGATAGGCAACCAAGACGCCGAGGCTCTTCTGGGGAGCATCTGGTGTGTCTTGAATGAAGCTCTTGCCAATGACCTGGACTACTCCCAGTATCTGTACGTCTACAGGCAAAAGAACTGCTACGCCTGCAAAGAAAAGATCCAAAAGATTGACATCGCCAAAAGGAGCACCTATTTTTGTGTTCACTGCCAAAGATAGTTGTGTTACCATCTGACTCCAAAAGAATACAGAAAGCAATACAGACAGAAACCTCATGTTCAAAAGAAAATGAGGGATGACGATCTCAAAAAGAGATACGGAATCACTTCTGAGCAATACGAAGAAATTTTCGAGAGTCAGGGCAGAAAGTGCGCAATTTGTAGAAGATCAGACACGGGAGTGAAGAACCAGAAATGGTTTCATGTTGATCATTCTCATTCGAAGAGAACATCTAGAGTGAGAGGCATCATCTGCAAAGACTGTAACACTGGTCTGGGCATGTTCAAAGATACTCCAGAACTTCTTCTCGCAGCTGCATCATATCTCTTTCGAAGTGAGGAATTTGAAGATGAGTCTTAGCAAAATCAAAAGCAACAACGTCGACATTCATCTCTGGGCTCCGGTTAACGAAGTCGAATATGATGCTCTGACTCAGTTGAAAAACATGGCTTCTCTTCCTTGGGCATTTCATCATGTGGCCGTGATGCCTGATGTCCACCTGGGAAAAGGAGCCACCGTCGGCTCCGTGATCGCGATGCGAGGGGCAGTCAGCCCGGCCGCGGTCGGAGTGGACATCGGCTGCGGGATGGGAGCCATCAGGACCAACCTGAAAGCATCCGACCTCCCGGACAACCTCGGGACGATCCGCTCGAAAATCGAGAGCGACATCCCTGTCGGTTTCAACCAGCACGACGACGCTGTCCGGCGCAGCAAGTTCGACGTCGGGGGAGATCGGCTGATGAACGACATCACAGCGCTCTTCAACAGGTTCTCCGGTCTCTCTGAGAAGGTGCAGGATCTCGAGGGCAAGGCGCGGAAGCAGTGCGGTACTCTCGGAGGTGGCAACCACTTCATCGAGCTCTGCCTTGACACCGAGGGGAATGTCTGGATGATGTTGCACTCCGGCAGCCGGAACATCGGCAAGACCCTTGCCGAGCACCACATGGGCATCGCCCGGCGCCTGACCCACAACAACGCTCTGCCGGATCCAGACCTCGCCGTCTTCCTCGCTGGGACTCCGGAGATGGAGGCGTACCGCAGGGAACTCTTCTGGGCGCAGGAGTACGCGTTCCTGAACCGGAGAGTCATGTTCGAGCTGTACAAGAATGTGATCCGTGAGTTCTTTCCGCAGGTCAAGTTCGAAGACCCGATCCTCTGTCACCACAACTACGTCTCGGAAGAGACCCACTTCGGCGAAAATCTGGTCGTCACCCGCAAGGGAGCGATCCGGGCCGGAGCTGGAGAACTGGGGATCATCCCAGGTTCCATGGGAGCAAAGTCGTTCATTGTCCGCGGTAAGGGGAACGAGGACAGTTTCTGCTCAGCCTCGCACGGGGCAGGTCGGCGTCTCTCTCGAGGGGCAGCGAAACGCAAGTACACGGTCGATGACCTGAAGGCCCAGACCGCTGGTGTCGAGTGTCGGAAGGACGCCGACGTGATCGACGAGATCCCGGGCGCCTACAAGGACATCGAACAGGTCATGAGGAATCAGGCTGATCTCGTCGAAGTCGTGGCTGAACTCAAGCAGGTCCTTTGCGTGAAGGGATGAGGACTCCGCGCTTCATCTCTCCGTACTCCCTGATGCAGGAACAGTTCAGGGATGAGCCGTGGAAGCTCCTGGTAGGGTGCATCATGCTCAACCAGACTTCCGCGGTGCAGGCGCGCCCGGCATGGACGAAGCTGTTTGAGATCTTTCCAGATCCAGCTTCTCTGTTGAGAAATTGCTCCGAAGATCCGTCGAATTTCAGAGATCTTCTGCTTGAGATCCTCAGACCGCTGGGTTTCCAAAACAGAAGACTTGAGAGGATCTACAGGATGACTCTCGACTTCCAGACGAAGCGGCCTGACCTCAATCACGAAATCGATGTGACTGATCTCTACGGGATCGGCAAGTACGCCGCCGACAGCTTCAACATGTTCTGCCGCTCCTACATAGTCCAGGATGTCAAGGACAAAGAACTCAGGAACTACGTCGAATGGGCGAAGACTCTCCTCGGAGGAGCTGACCCGGGCGTACGGCCGGATCCACAAGCTTCTGTTCCAGAGATTCAAGGACGCCAAGAAGAGAAAGGTGAGCCAGAAACGGGCAGCCCAAGATCTCTTGGCCTACGAGAGGATTCTCGAGGTCTGTCAGAACATGACAAAGAAGCTGAAAGACCTGGAAGCACGCCTGAAGAAATCTGAGAGCACCTCTTCGGCCTTCATGTCAGTCGAGCTCGCCAAGAAAGGACGATTGAATTGAAAGAGCAACTCAGGGTCGGAGTCGTCGGTTCACGCCGGAGAAATTCTCTCCACGACAGGAAGATCGTCTTCGAATTTCTGAACAAGCTGATCGCGCTCAATCCACACCGCGAGATCGTCATCGTCTCTGGAGCGTGTCCCAAAGGAGCCGACGCCTTCGCAGCAGAGTACTCCCGGATCTGCGGGGTTCAGCTCGTGGAATTTCCCGTGCCGAATGTCAGCTACGGATCCCGGGGAGAGTTCGCCCAGGCGGCCTTCGCGAGAAACAAGCTGATCGCGGACGACAGCTCCATCGGCCTGGCTCTTGTCGCGATGGACCGGACCGGCGGGACGGAGAACACGGTCAAGCACTACGCTAAGCAGGGAAAGAAAGTCTACCTGGCCGATGACGATCGCACTCTCTATCTATCCTTGATGGAAAAGGGAAGAGAGACGGATGTCACAAAGGATCCCGACAAAGCTTGAGCTGCACCGCGCGCGCTGGCTCTTCCTAGGGAAGATGTCTCCGCTGCTCTCTTTCTCTTCTCTGGATCACGACGACAGAGAGATGCTGTCACGAGAGATCCGTCGAGCCGCCTTCGGTGGTTCCGATCCTCACGTCCAATACGCCCGAATCCTCTCAGATTGGGGTGTAGCCTGTCCCCATCCACAACATAGGCGCCTATATTCCGGACGCTCTGGAAGCCCCCTGCCACTTCGAGACCACCGCTGGTACCAGTGCCAGGCCTGTGGCTGTGGATGCATCAACGAGGACTACGATCCCGGGATGCGGAAGATGGCCTCGAGATAAACACGCCTTCTCTTTGGGAAAGTTTGTGGGTACTATACGTCCTGTTTGCAATTGAGGCGCTATATAGTTCCCAGGAGATACAGGACATGTTTACTTCATGCTTCGGACATCTCGTGAAAGTCACCCAATTGGATTGGAACGGCAGCATTTCGCCTGAATTCGATCCGAAGGGTCTGCAGCTTTCCGAGGCCAGCATGGGGTTTACCGACATGACCTATCTCCGGTAAACCCCAAATAAAACAAAGAAGATAGGTCGTGAAGGTCTCTATTGGGAGATCGTCCAGCGGCCTAGGACGTCGGTCTTTGAAACCGGCTACGAGGGTTCGAATCCCTCTCTCCCATCAAACGCCGTAATCCGAAAGGAAGTGGCACATGCTGGAAAAGAAATGGAAGACGATGGAAGGTAAAGTCGTCGAGAACCTGGTCGAGCTGCTGAAGTCGACCATCGAAGAAGGTGACCGAGAGATCCACATCGGATCGGACTCGCAGCAGGTGAAGAAGTTCACCGAGTTCGTAACTGTGATCGTGGTACTGCACAAAGGCAAGGGAGGCAGGGCGTTCTACATCAACGAGAGACAACCCAGGATCACGTCTCTCCGCGAACGGCTGATGAAGGAGGTGTGGATGAGCGTCAACGCGGGACTCGAGCTGAACGCTCACATCCCGTCGACAGTCGGTCTGACTGTGCACGTAGACGCAAACCCGAACCTCAAGTTCAAGTCGTCCAACCACGTGAAGGAGCTGACCGCGATGGTCGTCAGCCAGGGATTCAAGACCCTGCTCAAGCCGGACGCATGGTGCGCGTCCCACACGGCCGATCACGTGGTGAAGAACAAGGTGTTGGGAATGTAGAGAAGTTGGAGAGAGCCGGCGACTGGACGCCAACTGGCTTTGAATACCAGAGGGAACCGTGAGGTTCGGGGTTCGACTCCTCCTCTCTCCGCATGCAGTAGATGGAGCCGTTGTTCAGATGGTCTGTTGCCGGTCTGGAAAGCCGGTGGTCGGGTAACCGGCCGAGGTTCGATTCCTCACGGCTCCGCTGTAGTTGGAGGTCTCCGCTGATGGCAGCTAACCGGTCTCGAACGCCGGGGCATCCGCAAGGGTGGGAGTTCGATTCTTCAGGCCTCCGAGAAAATCAGTGGTTTCGCATAGTTACATGGGGCCTTAGCTCAGTTGGTAGAGCGCCCGCCTTGCAAGCGGGAGGTTGCCGGTTCGACTCCGGTAGGCTCCACTGAAGTTCGCAGTAGTTGTACATCAGACAAGCTCTGTGTTATTATCGCATCTTCGTCTGGTCTCTTTGACAACTGAATAGCTGACGGGGAGTCACCAACTCCCCATGTGTGGCGGCCAAGGTGTAAATGGTTTGCACGGGGGTCTGTGAATCCCCAGGAACGAGTTCGAATCTCGTTGGCCGCCCTAAGCAAGAGACCTGGGTTCGATTCCCAGACTAATGCGAGAACGTATGCTAGCCGAGACCCGCTGACGAGCGGTACGTTAGCCGAGATCGGGACCGCTGTTGGAGGTAGTGGAAACCTCACTTGCGTTTTTAATGGGTTCGTAGTGTAACGGACAAGCACCCCGGGCTTTTACCCCGCGCAGTCTCGGTTCAAATCCGAGCGGACCCACTGTCGTAAACGTAATGAGCGAGAAACCAATACTGGAATTGGAACCGGCTGTAAACCGGCGTCCCTCGGGACCAGAGAGTTCGAATCTCTCGTCGCTCACTGCAGTAGAAGTATATGCCGCGGTAGACCAACTGGTAGGAGTCACCGAGCTCAGAATTCGGGCAGTGAGGGTTCAAATCCCTCTCGCGGTACACGGGTTGACGTGAGTTCGAGTCTCACACATCTTTTCCGATTGATCATCGGAAGTTTCTCCAAAGGCCACGGGGAGATTGAGGTGTTCGTCTAAAGGTAAGGCAGCCCGGCTTTTTTGTATGCGCTCTTCGTCCAATGGTAGGACTCGCGGTCGATAGCCGTGGAATGGGGGTTCAAGTCCCTCAGAGCGTACTGGGGAGTGGAGGCTGAGCGGTCGGGCCCACAGAAAATCACAGGGTAGACCTTCTCGTTTTCCTCCCCTACCTTGAAGGTGTAGTTATTCGCGTGAATCAAGCGAAGGAAAGAACATGTAGAATTTGCTCTTCTGTTTTCTTCAACAAAGGAAGAAGATCTTCGATCTGCGAAATCTGTGAATCGAAAGGTTTGAAGGGAAAGCAGAAACATAGAAATTTTGATTCTCTCAAAGTGAGAGCTCAGAAGAAAATACTTCTGAAAGAAGGGCACATCTGCAGTGGTTGCAATTTGTCCAGTTGGATGGGGAAACCGATTCCTCTTCAAATCGATCACATCGATGGGAACACGGGAAACGGCAGTCGCGAAAATCTTCGTCTTCTTTGTCCAAACTGTCACGCTCAAACTCCTACGTACGCTGGAAAGAATGTCGGAAAATTTCAAGGTACTGAGCGTTCTGTAGGTAGAAGGAAGTACTACAAGTATATGTCCGAAGTGTTACGGTAGCACTACGAGCTCCAACCTCGTCGGAGAGGGTTCAATTCCTTCCGGACATGCAGATGGTCTGTTCTCCTAATCGGCTATGGTACCTGTCTTACATACAGGAATAAAGTGGGTTCGATTCCCTCACAGACTACTACCTAAACATCATGGTTCCCTCGATGAAAGAAGTTTTCTCGAAAAAAGGACCCAGTGAGACTGAGATCAGGACGGCGAAAGAAGCTTTTCTCAGGCTGGTCAAGAAAGGAAAACTTTTCCGCGTCGTCAAGAACGACAGAGTCAAAGAGGTAGAGACTCAAGGTTTCAAAGCTCCAGTCTACTTTGCGTTTGATGATCCCAACTGGATGGGCGATGTAATTTTCTCCGTCCAGGGAAAAGACGTTCCGGAAATCTATCCTGACCCAGAACATCTCATCGACAGTGAGTATTTTGAAGAGCTTCTCAAAGGTGATCCAGATCTCAAGACGTCTGGCATCTCGTTCAAGACAGTAACAAGGAAAATCCAACCTGATCTGCTCTACTGGATGTATTTCGATCTAGTCAGACAGGAAGGTTGGTCAACAAATGAAATCGCTTCAGGATTTTGGCTGGTGTCTCCAAGACCAGTCTCAAAAGAAAAGATCACGCGGGAAGAAATGAAACCGCCGATGTAAATCAAAACGGGGAATGTGGAAACTTGCGTATCCTGTTCGGTTTGGAACCGTTCGTTCCGGGTTCGAATCCCGGTTCCCCGACTGTCTCATCTAGGTGTAGCGAAGCCTGGTTATCGCGCTGGCGTCGGAAGCCAGAGACCGTGAGTTCGAATCTCACCACCTAGACTGAAGTTCGCGGTAGCTGTGTGCGGCCATGGTGTAGTGGTAACATCGGAGTTCGCCAAACTTCAGTCCCGGGTTCGAGTCCCGGTGGCCGCTTATGACAAGGGAAGAAATAAACGAAAAAATCTCATCGGCAATGAGAACAGCAAAATGTCGTACGTGCGGAGCGCACGCAACAAGAAAGTTTGGAGGAACTGGAAAATTTTGTGCGCAACACAAAAGTCCAACTCCAGGGTCTGTATCTTTTGATGATCTCAAATCGGACTACAACAAGAAACAGCGGCTCATCAAAGAGCACGGACACAAATGTTGGGGATGTAAACTTGAAGCATGGCGTGGGCAGTTGATTCCTCTCCAGCTAGAGCACAAGGATGGGAATCCGGACAATTCATCACGAGAAAATCTGGAGCTGCTTTGCCCAAATTGTCATGCTCAAACTCCTACTTTCGGAGGAAGAAACAAAGGAAAGTTTCCTGACGCGGTTCGTCATGGAATTCGAGAGAAGTATCGTTAGTCGCGGATCAGGGTTGAGTTGAGGGTTCGATTCCCTCTATCCGCTAGCGGGAGGCAGGTATGGATCTGGCCCGGGCTCATAACCCAGGATAAGGGGTTCGAATCCCCATTACCGCTATGAGGGAAAGCCGCCGCTCATCCAGGCTTGACAGGGAGACGAGAGAGTCTCCAACTTTTGTTCAGATGGCGAAACGGATATCGCACTTCCCTCCGAAGGAAGAGTTCAGGGTTCAACTCCCTGTTTGAACACTGGGGCGGAACAGGGAGAAACAGGCGCTCGAAAGCGACGATCCTCTACTACGCTCCTTCTTTTCACAGCTCATCCACCATGTGTGGAGTGAGTAACGAGGTGGTAACCCCACCTCAGCATGCCCGCTTGGTGAAACCGGATGATCACACCACACTACGAATGTGGAATTCAGAGTTCAAATCTCTGGGCGGGTACTTTATTCACGCAGGGAATAATGCCGATGTACCCCAACGGTAGAGGGAGCGCGTTGAGAATGCGTTCAGTGGGAGTTCGAGTCTCCCCATCGGCACTCTTGGTGTAGCTCAAAGAACGGGCTGCTCGCTGCAGCGAGCGATAAGTTCCCGTCGATGTCAGAGCATCTCCTCGAGGGGAGAAAGGCTGCGGATACGAGACCGCCACCGAGACCATCTATGTCCGCGTAGCCCAACGGTAGAGGCGGCCGGCTCAAACCCGGCATGTGTGGGTTCGATTCCCTCCGTGGATACACTCGAAGGTCGCAGAGGTGTCCCGGTCCTATAGCTTAGGGGTAAAGCCGGCAGCTCATAACTGTCTCTCACGGGGGTTCGAATCCCTCTGGGACCAAGACGTGCATATGTAATTCATGTATTCGTGTGATCTTTGCGCAAAGACATTCAACAATGCCCACGGACTTCGAATCCACAAATCTTCGCACACGACTCGTCCACTAAAAAGTTTCGAATCATTGACAAAGGACGGAAGTCGAAAATCTCGCTTGATTGACATGCGAGGACATCAGTGCGAAAGATGTAGAAACACAGGATGGATGGGAGAAAGAATTCCGTTGGAACTGGATCATGTCGACGGTAATCCAGAACACAACACTGAAGAAAATCTTCGTTTGCTTTGTCCAAATTGTCATTCTCAAATGCCAACTCACGCTGGCAGGAATATTGGGAAGCACAAGGAAACAAAAAGACAAATCACGATGGCGAAGTACGGAAGTTATAGATTGGGTTCTTAGCTCAATGGTAGAGCAGACGGCTCTTAACCGTCCGACGACGGATCGATACCGTCAGGACCCACAGACGTAAAGGGAAGACAGCGGTTTACGGCTCAACCAATCCCTGGCTCGCACGAGCCGAAACCGCAAAATCGTGCATGACATCCCGTGTGATGCTGCTGGTGTGGCAGGCCGATTGTCAATCGGTTGAGACGAGTTCAATTCTCGTACGCGGGGCTTTATCGCTTCTTCAGCTAGTCTGGTGCGAGCGGCCGCCTGTTAAGCGGTGATGGAGAGTTCGATTCTCTCAAGGAGCGCAGTAGAAGCAAGAAGATGGCCGCATCGTCTACATGGTTAGGACACCTGATTCTCAATCAGGAAAAGAGGGATCGATACCCTCTGCGGCTACTGTAGCAAATGGGTCTCTAGCAAATCTGGTGATTGCGGCCGCCTGAAGAGCGGCAGAGTCCGGATCGAAACCGGAGGGACCCACTGTTTTTGCTCCCATCGTCTACAAGGCTAGGACACCAAGCTTTCAACTTGGAAAAGAGGGATCGATACCCTCTGGGAGTACACGGAGTAGAGTGAGGGCTTTTGGGTCCTCTTAAGATCGCAACCGGCAGGTGCGGCGCTCTTTCCGGAATCATGGGCCCGTATTTCAACGGGAGAATGCTGCCTCGGCATGGCGGCGGTAAGGGTTCAATTCCCTTCGGGTCCACAAAGTTGTTCCAATCATGTGCGCTCTGTTGTAGTATGCTTCCAGGTGTTGCTGAATGGCGAACTTCAAAAGGAAGAGACACAAAAAGAGACGAGCCGGTTGTCTGATGTGCAAGCCTCACAAGATGAACGGTGTCGGCGCAGAAGAGAACAAACCGTCAGTACGTCGTAAACTTCAAGAAGAAGAATCCGGGCCCGACCTGGCTTCGATGAAGGAGCAGAAGAAGTAGACGCGAGCCGTGGTTGGTCAGCTGCCACGTAAAAAGCGGACCATGATATAAAAGCCAACTCAAACGTTGAGCTTCCTGCTTGGATGATCGCGGCCAACGCCGCGGGCCTCCAGGCCGCCGCCTAAGAAACGGTAAGGGATGGATTCCAGCAAGAATGTCCGGGTAACTGGAATCTATAAACACACGGGCTGGCCGAAGCGGTTGTCTACTATCGCAAGGCGAGAATGAGTAGATAGGTACGGGTGACGTCGCTGAGTGCGAAATCCCGGCTGACAATAGAAAACTCAGACACGCTCGTAGTGGATGCATCGGAAGCTTTTTCAGACCTGGGTTCGATTCCCAGCGGGTCCACAACCTCTCAGTGGGATTCACTGAGCCCCGCCCCTGGGGCCGCGAGGTGAGGGGCACTACATACGTCCTTGGTTCAAAGGTAGAACACCGGCATGACTCGTCGGGGATAGAGGTTCAATTCCTCTAGGACGTACTTCGTGGATGAGAACAAGAGAAGAAAATTGGATCTGATTGGGTATAAGATCGCTCCCGCATGCGGGTTCTGCGAATATGGGAAGTTCAGTCCCTGCAACGATTTCGGTGACTGCGCGGCGAATTCTTACGTCCACGAGAAACACGGACGAACTCACCAGCTGAGCATCAATCGGTTCGGTCTCTGTCCGACGTACAAAGAAGACCCTCGCAAGATCGTCTTCATCCACGCTTTCAAACAATTCATGGAGTCCTGAGTGCAGAAGATCTTTGTCTTCGGAAGCAACCTTTCCGGAATCCACGGTGCCGGAGCAGCCGCATGCGCTCTGAAAGAACACGGCGCAGTCTGGGGTATGGGACAGGGGCACCACGGGAATTCCTACGCGATCCCGACGAAGGACGAAGAGATCAAGACTCTTCCGTTGAAGAGGATCGAGCGGTATGTGCGACTCTTCATCTCTTACGCCAAGGACAATCCCGACCTGGAATTTCAGGTGACGAGGATTGGTTGTGGTCTGGCTGGTTACGTCGACACTCAGATCGCTCCGATGTTCAGGGGAGCTCCTCCGAACTGCGACATGCCTCCTGGATGGAGAGAATTAGCGGGCCCGTAGTATAACTGGGAATACACTCCCCTCGCCAGCAACTTTCTATATGCGCCTGTAGCTCAGACGGACTAGAGCAGCGGTCTTCTAAACCGAAGGTCGGGGGTTCGATTCCCTCCAGGCGTACACTTTGGAAACGCTCTGTGATACTATGTATCTGCATGAGATACCAGCGAGACCAGTACTCATGCGGGGCAGCGGCGGTGGTGAATGCCATCCGCTGCTTCGGAAAGAAAGTCTCCGAACAGAGCGTGCGTTCTTTCAGCAGCACGACGAAGGAAAAGGGCACAGACGAGCACGGCATCATCGCAGCTCTTCGCGGTCTTGGCTTCGATGGTTACGCTTTCGAATTCGATTCTGTCGACAGAGCCCAGGCAACCGAACAGCTCTCCGCGATGCTCAGGAGGGGAGAACCAGCCATCATCTGTACCCAGAATTTCCAGCACTGGGTCACTGTCGTCGGGAAGCTTGCCAACGATAGATACGTCATCATCGACCCAAGTACCAGCAACGAAAACAAAAGAGAGAACGGAGTGAACGTCCTCACGAAGACCAGCCTGATCAAGACCTGGCAATCGAGAGACGGGAAGCTGTTCGGAGTAGGTTGCAAGACGAAGTGAAATGTCCTCGTAGTTCAGCCGGATAGAATGTCGGTTTCCTAAACCGAAGGTCGGGGGTTCGAATCCCTCCGGGGACGCTGCAGTATGTATTGCGGTATCGTTCAGTGGTAGGACGTCCGGCTCTGAACCGGAAAACAAGGGTTCGATTCCCTAGACCGCAGCAAGAAACAGACGCGGCCGTGAGGTAACGGTAGCCTGGAAGCTTCCCAAGCTTCACGCACGGGTTCGAACCCCGTCGGCCGCTCTTGAAACGAAGACATAGTTAGAACGAAATGCGGGTATGGTGTAGAGGTAACATAAAACCCTTCCAAGGTTAAGTCGTCGGTTCGATCCCGATTACCCGCTCTCTTTTCGCCTCCATAGCTCAGTGGTAGAGCACTCGTTTTGTAAACCTGCGATCCCGGTTCGATTCCGGGTGGGGGCTCTCGAAGGTGTATGAGTGAAAGAGATGGTGAGCCATAGTACCAGGCTACCATGGATGTTGGAGTGGGTCCGAAGCCCACCGAGGAGATCAGATGGGATCAGATTTCACCAAAGCCGTTGAGGTCATCCTGAGGCATGAGGGCGGGTGGGTGAACAACCCTGCAGACCCCGGAGGAGAGACCAACTTCGGCATCTCGATGTTGATCGTCCGCCGCGAGGGTCTGACTCCCCAAATGCTGGGCATCCCGAGTTTCGATCCCGGAAACATGAAGCTGATGTCGAAGGACGTCGCTCGATCGATCTACAAGAAGATTTTCTGGGATCGATATGGTTACGAGAAGATCTTCGACCAACGCGTGGCGACGAAGCTGTTCGACTGCGCAGTCAACTGCGGCCCGGTTCGGGCGGTGCGGATGGCGCAGCTCGCGGCGAACCAGTGTGGGCAAGCTCTGAGGGATGACGGTATTCTTGGAGTCAATACGTTCATCGGACTCAACAATAGCGATCCTGATCGATGGCTGAAGGCGATGTGCGATGAAATGACGGCGTACTACAACGGGATCGCCCAACGTACTCCGAAGCTGAAGGTATTTCTGAACAACTGGCTGAAGCGGGCTCGTTGGATCGGATGAAGTAAAAATGCTCCTGTCGTTCAGTGGTAGGACCCGCCCTTGGTAAGGGTGTAACGAGAGTTCGATTCTCTCCGGGAGCATCTGTTTCGTGAGTTCGTTCAGTCGGTAGGACAGGGGTCTCATAAGCCCCATACGGGAGTTCGATTCTCCCACTCACGACTTTATGGGGTGTCTGGATGACCGAAAGGGAACAGCCTTTAGGAATCGAAGTAGTCTAGCTGTGGATGAAAAGATTTCAAAGCCCTTCTGAACATGTTCAATTCGTGTTCACCTCACGATTCATGGATAGCAAGCCTGGAACTGGGTCCAGAGGCGCCTGCTAAGCGTTGCTCCTCACGGGGCAGGAGGGTTCGATTCCCTCGCTATCCGCTGACGAAGATTGGTACTCATCTGGTGAGAGCGCTTTGTACAAGTGATCGTCGGTTCGATTCCGACCGTCTTCGTCTATGCCGGTCTAGTTCAATTGGTAGAACGCCTGTCTCGTAAGCAGGTGACAAGAGTTCGAATCTCTTGATCGGCACTGTAACTTCCCGTCAGCTATTCAGTTCCAGATGTGGCTCCTTTGGTCGTGGCGGCCAAGCAGATTGCAACCCTGCCGGAGTGAGTTCAATTCTCACAGGAGCTTTTTTTGCAGTAATCACAACAAAATTTGTCCGCTCAGTGTGTAGAACCGCCTATGTAACCATGCGGATTCCGCATAGAGCAGAGACAATATAGTCTCTTCTATCTATACAGTCTCTTCTAGCTTATACAGTAGCTAGAGTATACAGTAGACTGTCTGGTATAGTAGAAGACTACTTACTCCAAAGGAGAAATACCAGATGGCTACCAAGCAAGAGCTGGAAGAACAAATTGTCAAGCTGCAGTCTGACCTGGCTGCTGCGCTCGCGTCGAGCGGAGCTGATTCTGAGCAGTCCGCCCGGGTACTCGATCTCGAGGGAAGGCTGAAGGCTGCCGACGAGCACTGCACCCTACTCGAGAATGAACTCGAGAATGCACGTGCCAATGTCTCTGAACGTGATAACTCTCTCGAGGCTCTCTCTGAAGAACTGAGAGTGGCTCAGAGTGCGGTCCTCTCACAGGAGACCGAGATCAAGGCTCTCACTGAGAAACTCAAGAACCTGCCTGACCCTTCCAAGCAGGAAGTGATCTCTCGTGGCCGGATGGTCGATCTCGTCGACCAGTGGCGTAAGAAAGAGATCAATGATGACGCCGAAGTCGCCGTCCTCAAGAACAGCTGAGGAACGTTGAAAGACAGGATCTCTTTCTCAGAGTGGATGGTGTATCGCAAGGGCTGCCAGTGGCGCTGGAAGCTCGAAGCCATCGACAAGCTTGGTGTGAAGGGTTCTGGGGTCTACATGGACTTCGGAACCGCTGTCCACCACGCCATCGAGCATCATCGGACGAGAAAGGATCCCATCGATCTCGCGGCAGCGAAGCTGCTCTTTGAGACGAAATTCAAGGAGCTCTTCGAGGCCAACAAAGAGAAGTATCGAGAGCGTGAGCGCACCGTCAATGTTGTCGATTTCATCAACGCCGGCAACAAGATCCTTGACCACCTTCAGAACTGTCAAGAGCTGACCGAGGCGCAGGTACTTTTCAACGAGCACCCGCTTCTCCTCCCTATCGATCGTACAGACGGCCTGCAGATCAATTTCAAGGGCTTTATCGACATGGTCGTCAAGACCAAGGATAAGCGCGGGAAAACGATCCTGTACGTCATCGATTTCAAGACATGCTCTTGGGGTTGGGACGGCGAGAAGCGCAATGACCGCGACCTTCACGCTCAGCTCTTTCTTTACAAGCACTTTCTCGCGAAAGAATTCGATCTCGATCCTTCCGAGGTACGCACTGCTTTCGTGCTCCTCAAGAGACGTCCTGCTAAGGGCGTGAACGCAGTCGAATTCTTCCCCATCAGCGCGGGACCCGTGAGCGTCCAGAGAGCTCTAGATGCTCTCAACTCAGACTTGACCGACATGAAACATCGGCTCGAGACAAACACTCTGATCAAAGATCGAAACAAGTGTACAAACGAATTCGGTGATGTCTGTCAGTTCAAAGGGACTTCGAGCTGCCCAGATTGACATGAAAATAGGGTCTATCGCGCAATGCAAGTTCTGTGATACTGAATTCTCGATAAGAACTCCGAGCGGTGTCTTCTGCAGTTCAAAATGCGCTCAGAATTTCTTTGCTAGAAAGCGTCGACAAACGAAACGAGAAGTTCATTGCGCAGTTTGTTCTTCTGTTTTTCTTGCGAAAACGAAGAGATCGAAATTCTGCAGCGCGAAGTGCAAGCATCAATCTCTCAAACCAATAACAAGAGATCGTCTTTTGAAGAAAGCGTTTGGAATAACGCATGCTGATTACTTGCTTCTTGTCGAGAAACAAGGAAATCGTTGTGCTATTTGTAGGTCTGATGATCCTTCCAAGTTCACCGCAGGGAATGTCAATTGGGCAGTCGATCATGATCATCGGACTGGAAAAATTAGAGGACTTCTCTGTTCTCGTTGTAACAGAGGTCTGGGACTTTTTCTAGATGACGTACAAATCATTTCTCGAGCAATCGAGTACTTGAAAGAGAGCGTAACTTGATCGTCAAGAAAAAGATCCTCATGCTGTGTGATCATCCGCTTGTTCCGAGCGGAGTCGGTACTCAGGCGAAGTACCTCATCGAGGGCCTTCTCGCTACTGGACGGTACAAGTTCGTCATCTTCGGTGGAGCGGTCAAGCATCCGGACTACCGTCCGACCAAAGTCGCTCCCGAGAAATACGGTGACGATTTCATCATCCTCCCTGTCGACGGTTACGGCAACCGTGAACAGATGCGGGATATTCTCCGTCGAGAAAAACCAGATCTCGTTCTTCTTTTCACTGACCCCAGATTTTTCGTCTGGGTGTGGGAGATGGAAGACGAGATCAGGTCGCAGTGCCCCATCGCCTACTGGCATGTCTGGGACAACGATCCCACTCCCAAGTACAACAAGGCGTTCTACGAGGCGACTGATCTGATCGCAGCCCTGTCCCTGAAGACGTTTGGCATCATGCAGGACATGGGTCACCGGAATTTCAAGTACATTCCGCATGCCGTTTCTCCCGAGATCTTCAGGCCAGTCTCTGACCAGGCCGTAGAAGCATTCAGAACCGAAAACTTCGGACCGCACGCCAGCAAGAAATTCATCGTCTTCTGGAACAACCGGAACGCGAGACGCAAGATGACAGGTGATGTTGTTGCCACATTCGCAAAGTTCGCGG
>JACCDG011880653.1_pt1 | contig 26104 bp, 26 predicted proteins | sample 7442471 | NCBI WGS metagenome assembly JACCDG01 (sample SAMN15323444, study PRJNA562643) | freshwater metagenome | isolation source: river surface water | place: USA:Blue River Watershed | collected 2017-08-17 | reverse complement strand
TCTTGGCATAGTGCTCATCGAACTTTGGCTGAACTACTTCTATATTACTGATCGACAATTCAAATTTCTTACTGGAATAATCCGTAATTGGAGAAAATTCCTTGAGCAAATTTTCGAATCCACTTTCCATAAATTGAGCAAATGAGGAAAGTTGAGATTCAACTAGATGCGGAATATCTGTAAGAGGTTGCTTATACCTCGAAAAATATTTCTTTGGTCTAATGATTGTGTTTTGCATTTTTATTAAAATGACCTATAACGATGATAATAGAGCGACACCAGACTTCTAATCAAACTTTAGGAAAACATAGAAAACAAAATAACCCGCTATTAAGCGGCACAAAATGTGGGATTTAGTATTGATTATGCACTTTAGGATTAATGTACCTTTCTAATCCCTCGCTGTAGGCAGAACACAATCTGCGAAGTTAGAGAGAGCCTAGCAAATACACAGTATTTGTCAAGGAGTTATCCACAGTTTATATAGAGTTTGAGACCGATTCGTTGGTTTTCGATAAGGAAATTGGGATTCCGGATTTGACTAATTTAAGTATGTTTGATTTTTTGAACTGATTTTGTGAAAAATTTAATATCTCAATACCTATAATCTGACCTTTCTGACCAATATCAACAATAAGACTATTTAGCATTTCAATCGTCCTTTTAACCTTTCCCTTGTTTATACTGAAGTATGCAGAATCTGCAACTGAATCATAATTAAATTTCATATTATTTAGAAATGTCTATATAATAAAAAGTAATCACTAAGTATTCATTCTTTCTATCGATAAACTTCTCTTCAGAATATACCACAAAAATTGTTTTACTTCCTATTCTTTTTGAAACCCTAATCTTTCCATATGAATCACCTTTTTTCTGATCTGGATTGATGATTGCATTTTTTACATCGTCTATATCAATATTTCTTTCGAACATCCTCATCTGAGCATGAGTCGTAAGTCGTAATTTGAACATATTAAAACATTAACTGATAATGCATGGCAGGCATCTTCAGTAAATATTTTATTTACTTGCATACAATTTTATCAGTTCACGGAGATTGCACAAGCTCACAAACTTAATTATTTATTTCCTAATTACTTTTTCTTGCTATTAATTTCCTTTTTCCAGGCTTCAATCTTGGAATGATGACCTGTGAGTAGTATCTTTGGGACACTGTATTTCTTTTTCTTGAAGACAATTGTCTCTGGTCTAGTATAAACATCACTACTTGCTACCCTTTCTTCTTCTATAGAAAGATTGTCGCCCAATACACCTTCGACTCTGCGCGAAATAGTGTCAATCATAATCATTGCTGGCAATTCACCACCAGTAAGAACATATGGACCAACAGAAATATCTACCATCGGAAAAGCTTTCTTTACTCGAGCATCAATTCCCTCATATCTACCACAAACAAACACAATATCAGTATATTTTTTGAATGACTCTGCCATGACATTCGTAAATTGCTCACCACTTGGACTAAAGAAAATAATTTTGACATTTTTCTTGGTTTTCGGAGATTTGATTTTTTTGCCAATAGCTTTTTCGATCGCTTTCATAACTGGAAGAGCTTCGATAACCATACCCGGACCTCCACCATATGGACGACTGTCAACTCTTCGATCTGAGTATGTCAAAGGAGCACCTTTTTTCGAAGGTGTAACAAAATCTCGAGGATTATAATATTTGATCCCTATCTTTCCCTTCTCGACGGCTCTTTTGACAATAGAGGCGCCAACGTAAGATTCGAAAGCTTCAGGAAATAACGTTATATTGTGAAATGTAATCATACAAAAAACTGTGGTCTTACAATACCACAGTTTTTTGATTTATACAAATTAAAAAATTTTGACCTCTGCTACTTATTCCAACTTGAGATCTGCCATTGCTTCCTCGACTGTTTTTGAATTTGGAGTTGAAAGAGGAACTGCAGGTGCTTCGACACCGCCTTCGCGAGATTTGAGGCCACCGACTGGTTCGTTGATCTTGAGATTGACTCTTGAGTTGTTCTTCATACCGACAACTCTAAGTAGTGTCCTTATAGCTTTTGCGGTATTGCCCTGTCGACCGATAATCTTGCCCATATCTGTGGCACCAACTTCAAGAGTGAGGAGTACCCCCATCTCATCTACCGTTCTATTTATCTTTACATCTCCCGGATTGTCTACTAAAGCCTTGATAACATAATCTAAAAATTGCTGATCTTGCTGCATATATCGTAAAATTATTTCATAAATGTACAAGCATAATGCTGTACGAAGCAATTGTAACAAACTATCTACTAGTCAACAACAATGGATAACTAAGCTGTTGTTGCAACTGGAGTCTCAACGAGAGTCTCGGTCTTTTCTTCTACTTTTGGTGTCTCAGCTGGGGCTGGATTTGATGGAGCTTTTGGAGCTTCAGCACTTTCGGCTTTCTTTTGGACAGTTTTCTTTGGAAGAGCATTCAGCTTTTTTCCTTCTATGATCTTTGCACCAACTAGAAAATTGTGAAGTGTAAGAGATAGCTTTGCACCCTTCGACATCCAGTTCTTGATCTCAGGAATATCCAATTGCTTGTTTGCGTCGTTGTCTAGACGTGAATCATACCATCCCAAATTCTTGAGATACTTGCCACTTTTTGGGCCATTCTTTGAATCAGTCAAAACAACACGAAATGTTGGTTCGTGTTTGCGTCCTGTTCTTTGTAATCGAATCATTAACATAGTTATGAAAGACTAACAGATTGGCAGAAAAAAGGCAATATATGATGATTATTTCAATGTCCAACCACCATCAACGACTATTGTCTGCCCTGTTATATAATCTGCTTCTGGAGAAGCAAGGAAAGCGACAGTATTGGCTATATCTTCTGGTAATCCATATCTCTTCCATGGTATAGCATCAATGAATGCTTGCTTGGTTTTTGCATCAATAGCACCTGTAGCACCCGGTGTATCTATTGCTCCTGGAGCGACATTGTTGACATTGATTTTCCTAGGAGCAAGTTCCACTGCCAAAGCTCTAACAAAAGCATTCATCGCCCCTTTTGTTGCACAATAATGAGTCAGGCCTTCAAAGGCAACTATCGAAGCAATCGAGGAAATATTCACGATCTTACTGCCGTCTTTCATAACCTTAAGTGCTGATTGCGAGGTCAAGAAAATACTCTTAAGATTTACATCCATAACTTTATCCCAATCGGTTTCTTTCATTTCTACAAATGGCACGAAAGGAAATATTCCAGCATTATTTACCAAAATATCAAGCTGACCGTACTTCGCCATAGTCTGCTCGATTAGTGCGTCGACGTCTGCCTTGTTGGATACATCGCATTTGATGCCAAAAGCTTCGGCACTAGTTGACACAAGTTCGCTTACCGCTTTGTCACAACCTTCTTGATCAAGATCACTAACCACCACTCGGCAACCGTGTTTCGCCAAAACCTTTGCAATACCAAGACCAATACCCTGTTTGCCACCTGTTACAATTGCTACTTTATTTTTTAGAGACATATATTATCTTAATTTATAATAGAAATTACATTATATCAGAATATGACTTTATATTTTACCCCGCTTGCAATGTGAAATGTGATAGTGTATGATATTATCATATAATTAATTGTAACATATGACTACCCTATCAATACCAATGCCAGAAGATTTGATTAAATTTATTGATACTTTTATTGCATCTGGTGAGGCAGAAAACCGCGCCCAGGCAATTAGAAAAGCAGTTCGAAAGATGAGAGAGCAAGTTGAAGTAAATGAAATTTTCGAGGCTTCTAGACAGATAAAACAAGGGTTATCTTTTTCAGGTGATTTACAGGATATCTTAAAGAAAAAGAGAAATGTTTAAAATTATCTTTTCCAAGAAATTTGTAGATCAATATGAGAATTTGGAGGATAAAATACAAATAGTCGCCCTAAAGAAAATAGAGCTTTTCAAATCTAATACAAAACACCCATCACTGAAGACTCACAAATTGAATGGCCAACTTACGGGCTTTTTTTCTTTTAGTATAGATATGAAATACAGAATTGTTTTTGAATATGGAGATAAGGACACTGTACATTTTTTAAAAATTGGAAATCACGATATATATAAATAACTTCGAATGGTTATTCACCTCAGGAATCTGATATTTTTTAAGTACCGAGTTTGCAAATATCAAAAAATTAAGGTACTATTTTCCAGGACTTGAGTTGTAAGTAGTACCAACTTCAATCACCTAAGAGAGGAACTTATGAGTGACAGAACGAATGGGTTGCGGTCTACAATAATCAATAATAAACTAATGGCCCAACTGGCTTTAGCACTTTTTTTGAGATTTGCTCAAGACGGTGACAGTATCGATGTCCTAATCGGAAGATTTTTCCCCAATGAAACGGACGACGAGATAACAAACATCTTAAGGTTTTTCTTGTTGACCCTTCTTTATGGTTTCAAGCAGGTGGATAAAGATAAAACCCGCAATATCAATCCGACCGACTTCATTACCAAAGTACTCGAGGAATTGACCGATCTCAAGCAAAATCAACCTTACATCTAGCCTGTGACAACGGGCAGATAAAATCTAGTCTGATACCAAAGCAAGTCACCCATCGCCCCAAACTCGCAAGAGTGCGGGGTGATTTTTTATTGACAATATCTTGTTTACTGCTAAGCTTCACAAGCGTTGAGTTCAACCTTCGGACTATCTGGTATTGGCCCAGTTAGACAAAATCGGCAGTTGGTACTACCGAATCCGACAGATTGAACACGATGTACGGCCGGCGGAGGCAACTCCGCCGGCTCAAATTTTATCTGGATTGGAGATTAATAGACTCTATTGATAAAAAATACCATTAAGACCTTTTTCTTTTGATTGTTCTTACTAAATAGAAACTTCCAATAATAACTACCAGCAATCCAAGTCCTTGCGCACCGGGACTGTCATCGTATCCACCATAAATAAAGAAAAACACCCCGAACATTATCAAAAAAATAAAACTTAGTATTTTGATCATTTGAGTGTCTACTTTATGGGGTACAGATCATTTGCGGAGAGAGTGGGATTCGAACCCACGGTTCTCGTAAGAGAACGGCGGTTTAGTAAACCGCTGCCTTAAACCACTCAGCCATCTCTCCATTAATTCTCAAATAAGCTGGAACCACGATTATATATTAAAAATCAAAACAAAGAAATTTGACATGCAATGTATTTATGATATAATACCGCCAGTCAGTCGCATCAATTGTGGATGTGCCGGTGTGTGCCGGGCCACTTCCATCTAATCCAGTGTGCCGTACATTCAGGTACGATCGCGTGTCCGCGCATTGGATTGGGACAATCGATGTGAAGATTAGCCGGCGGAAGGCAACTTTCGCCGGTTTTCATATATAATTTATATACTTGCGGAGGCATTTTATTACATTTAGCAAAATGAATCCGAGATACGAATCTGCTGATTCGCCACTGGGTTCGCTTCGCTCCTTAAAATGCACTCACGAATCATCAACGTCTTCATTCTTGCGGAGGCATTTTATAGTCGCTTCGCTCCTTAAAATGCACTCACGCAAAATCGTTGCACTAGTACTTGCGGAGGCAAAACATAGTCGCTATGCTTCTTGTTTTGCACTCACGCAAAATATATTCGTTCGCTTCGCTCACTCATTATTTTGCGGAGGGTAAGGGATTCGAACCCTTGGTGGGTTGCCCCACACACGCTTTCCAAGCGTGCGCACTAGACCGCTATGCGAACCCTCCACTTACTATAGATATAACATCTTAAACTAGATTTGAAACTTGAGCAATTCTTGCACATGTCTGACATCTGCAATCTACTTGCAATTTCAGATTTGAGATTTTATATTTGATTTAGCAAAATCAATCCTAGATACGAATCTGCTGATTCGCCTACTGGGTAAAATTTAAGATTTTACCACCTCCCACTCGCTCCGCCACCTCCAGAAAAGCCACCACCGAATCCGCCGAATCCCCCACCTCCATGTCCTCCACCGAATCCTCCGCCACCCCAAAAACCTCCCGCACGAGGACCACCTTTGGAGACAATGAAGTCAAATAGTAGTCCTAGCAAAGCCAAAACAACGATTGATATAAGTCCGGAATAAATAAAACCAATAAACAAGCTAACGATCACGCCGATACCAGCACCAATAATCCCACCCATCCACCAAGACTTTGATTTGCTAAGAATGCGACTAAAGATACTCACAAACAGGAAAAACATGAAAACAAAAAATTCAAAATTTATACCACCAAAATCGGATTTGGGGGCATCGGCTATTATAGAGGTATCATCAGTATTATTTATTATTGCAATCAAAGAATCGACACCGCCCTGTATACCAAGAGAATAATTTTCTGCTTTGAACTGTGGAATAATCACTTTTTGAATTACCTGATTTGCAAGAAGATCAGTGACAACGCTTTCCATACCATAACCAACTTCAATCTTTACCTCCCTTTCCTTCGGCGCCACGAGAAGCAACAATCCATTATCTACACCTTTCTTACCAATTCCCCATTCTTCAAAAAGCTTTACCGCATATGTCTCTATACTTTCATCACCCAGATCAGGGACTGTAACAACAGCAATCTCTGCCGTTTTTGAATTATTTAGATCCTGCAATTTATTTTCCAAACTTTGCCTCGTGGAAACATCGATTATATTTGCAAAGTCACTTACAAAGCCCTGTGGTTTACCAGGGCTTGTGTAAGCAAACACGAAAAGAGGGAGAATCAAAAATGTAATCGTAAAAAATAGTTTCTTCATATTCTCTTGCTCTCTTATTTCTAGAACTTAACTTCTGGAGCTTTTGCGGCTTCTTCTACAGCTTCAAAATATGCGCGATTGTCAAAACCAAATACTGATGCAATAACTGAGCTTGGGAAACGCATTACTTTGAGATTGTATGCTTCTACATTTTTGTTAAATCTCATCCTCTCTGTACTGACGCGATTTTCGGTTCCTTCCAATTGTGACATGAGTGATTGCACGGTCTCGGAAGATTTGAGTTGGGGATAATTTTCTGTAATAACGAGCAATCTTCCTAGGGCACTTTCTACTTGGCCAGCAGCTTGAGCTTTTTCATTTGCGGTACTTGCTCCAGAATATCTCGTGCGTGCCTCTGCAATAGCGGTAAATACTGCTTGTTCTTGTTTCATTATGCCCTTTACGGATTCGACCAAGTTTGGAATAAGATCAAAACGTCTTTGGTATTGAGTCTCAACTTGTTGCCACTGAGCATCAGCAGCGACATTTAACGTGACTAGGCTATTGTATGAACCAATGACATAGATAGCCAGAATGGCTACAATCGCTAAAATTATGATAGTTGTTTTCTTCATATTATTTCTTTACAGGAGCAACCTTTGTTTCATCTTGGCCAGCTTTTGATGCGACAAATACAAAAGATTTGACCATGTTATTGAATTCGGTATCAGATGTACTTACGATTGCTTTGTTATTATTTTGAGCTTGAGTAATATTTGATCCTGTCAAACCTTTGCTTTCAGCAGAAAGAGCGACTGAGGTAAATGTAAACATGTAACAAATACTTTCTTTTTGTATTGAATACATTCGGTTGAAATATGCGCGACCCTGAACAGTATTGGACATGGAAATCATGTTTGCAGATAGATCACCAATCTTGATTGTTTCTCTATCTTTGATCGTAACAACAGCAGGAAAGGCACACTTGGATGGATAGACGGTTACTTCAGCTTGAAGCGTAGCCATAGTTGAGACCTGAGTCTTGTCTATGGGAATAATGAATCTAACACCACGGTCAGTATTTTCTGCTTGCCACAATGTAGGATAGTTTACGGCAAAACCCAATTCTACATTTTCGAACTTGGTGGTCTTGGATGAGACCTTGCTGGTTTCAATGACTGGAACGGGAGATGAACTAGATTCTTCTCCTGGGGTTGTTGTGTTAATAGCTTTATCGGTTGATGATCCTTTACCAAATATAATTATTCCGACAACGATAATAATTAGAACGATAAGAGACCACAAAGTTGTTTTCTTCATAGTTTGTAAATTAATTAATATAAATAGAGCCTTATTAAGGTTCCATTAAAATCTACCATAGTTATGACAAATCTCCAAATAAATTATCTATTGACCCTCAATCCGACCTTCTGGAATATTTAACTTTTCAAATGTGCCAAGTATTGCCCAAATAATACTCTTGACCAAAGAAGAATCTATATCGTGCTGATTGTCGTATTTTTTTATCAATATCTGATCGTCCACATAGAAACCAGCACCGTTTGTCCCACGAGAAGATGCGGTAATCTTATAACATGTTCCATCTCTGTGAATAGAATATACAGTTTCATGCCATTTTGAGCCCATGGCTGCATCAGTGGTATCAGAATCTACACTATACAAGCGATCATTTATTGAAAACTCTGTCGTTGAAGCATTTTTTGTAGCACAAGAAGAAGTGGCTACAAGCGATAATTTTACATCATCAAGTAATGGCCAGTGAAAATAATTTTTTGCAGGAAATACTAGTATCAATTTCGATTCATCGTAATTTACAATCAAATCTTCCGGATACTTTATACTATATCCGAGTTCATCATTTTTATATGTCTTCCATTTACTAGTATCGACCGATGATGTAGCAACCGACACGGTATTTGCAGTAGGTGTGGATGTCGCAGTTTCGACAACAATAGGTGTAAATCTCAGTGAATTTTTCTCTTTTATATAGTCGTACGACGTATAGCCAACCATACCTAGTATTACTAGAGCTATAATTATGACTAGACCTTGGAAAAATTTTGACATTATAAGATTTAATAGGACATATCTTGACCCACACCTTGCATATTTGGCTTTTTATCCTCTGGTTCGTCAGCTATTGCTGCTTCGGTTGTAAGAAGTATCGCAGCGACTGAACAAGCATTTTCTACACCCAGACGAGTGACTTTGACCGGATCCACTATGCCAGCCTTTATCATATCATCAATCATAACATCCTTGAGAGCATCGTAACCGATATTTCCTTTGCCGTTTTTTATTTTATCGACAATAACTGAACCATCATCCTTACCAGCATTGATGGCAATTTGTCTTGCGGGAGCAGATAGGGCTCGAATGACTATCCTATATCCGGATTCTTGCTCCTTGCTCAAATTCTTTTTTGTTAGAAGGCTCTTTTCTACTTCATAAGCGGCTCGGATAAGAGCCACGCCTCCACCAGGAACAATACCCTCCTCAATTGCAGCTTTGGTAGCATTTACCGCATCTTCGATTTTGAGTTTCAAATATTTCATCTCAGTCTCGGTTGCAGCACCGACTCTTATAACCGCTACCCCACCAGATAATTTTGCAATACGTTCTTCAATTTTTTCTTTATCATATTTTGACTCAGACAAATCTCTTTGTTTCTTGAGCTGATTGATACGTGATTCTATTTCGTTTTTCTTACCTTTCCCACCAACGATTATTGTACTATCCTTCGTTGATATTACCTTTCGAGACTTTCCGAGAACCGACAAATCTGCATTTTCGAACTTGATACCGACATCCTCGGTCACAACTTTTGCTCCTATGGTAACAGCGATATCTGCAAGCACGTCTTTCTTGTTATCTCCATAACCAGGTGCTTTTATGGCCAAAACATTGAATGTTCCACGAAGTTTATTTACAACAAAAGTTGCCAAAGCTTCACCATCTACATCATCAGCAATTATTACTAAGTCTTTTTTGCCAGTTTTGGCCAGCTGTTCGAGAAGTGGCAAAATTTCTTTTATTGTCGAAATCTTTTTGTCAGTAAGAAGTATGGCAGGATCATTGAATTCTGCTTCCATTCTTTCCGAATTGGTTATCATATATGACGATATGTAACCCTTATCAAATTGGATACCTTCCACTATCTCTGACTCGAGATCGGTAGACTGGGATTCTTCCACTGTAACAACACCATCTTTGCCAACCTTCTTTATTGTATCGGCAATAATAGTACCTAATTCCGATGACTCAGCAGATATAGTTGCAACTTGTTTGATCTCTTCGTCGGTCTTTATGGGTGTAGCGATCTTCTTGAGAGCTGTAACCACATCTCTTGAGGCAGATTCGATACCAGAGCGCAAACCCATAGCATTTACACCAATATTGGTTTCGCGGATACCTTCGTTCACGATGGACTGAATGAGGATAGTCGCTGTCGTTGTACCATCACCAGCTATATCGTTGGTCTTTGAGGCAACCTCTTTTGCCATTTCTGCACCAAGGTTTTCAAATTTATCTTTGAGAGTAATATCTTTTGCGATAGAGACGCCATCGTTCGTAATAGTTGGTGAACCATAACCTTTGTCCAAGACTACATTGCGACCACGTGGACCAATGGTGATCTTCACGACATTTGCAACGGCATCAATACCATTTTTGAGAGCCTTTCTTGCTTCTTCATTGTATAGGATTTTTTTTGACATAGGTTTATTGGTTAGATTAGAAGTAATAAATTATAGGTAATAGGTTATAGGGAAAAAGAAATGAGTTAGAATGTAGACAGCAAACAAGTTAAGGTTGATAATAAAACTATGATTTGAGGATTGCTAAAATCTCGCTTTCGCGGACAAGATAATATTCTGTATCTTCATGCTTGATTTTATCGCCCCATTGGAATAATACAATGTCACCGGCTTTTACGCGTGGTTTGATTATTGCCCCATCTTCAATCCTTCCTTCACCAACAGCGATAACGGTACCCCTCTTGCTACCCTTATCTTCATTTACAGTGACGGGTATGATGATACCGGATGAAGTCTTTTTCTCTTTACTTTCACCATCTTCTTTAATGAGGACTCGATCTTGTAGTGGTATGATTTTCTTGCTTATGTCTTTCATTTTATTTAATGATTAAGTATTTAGTAATAGCACTCGTAAAGGCTATTATATACATAAAAAAACCTTTGTGAAGGGCTATTTACTATCCACATAATATCCATTAATTAATGTATTTAGGTTATAATTAAACCAATAGTTTCAATAAAATGCACTACAAATATAAATCTCTATTCATAATTCCCATAATCTTGGGGCCTCTGTTGATCAACTCAACACAAGTATCAGCCCAAAAGATAGACATAGACCCTAGTAGACCAGAATATAACTATTGCAAAACGACAAATTTTGAATTATTCTCCGGTTCATTAAAAAATGATGATAATGGAGATACTTGGACACAAATTGCAATTGATGATGATTTTGTAAAATATGCTGAACACGACCTTGGTCTTGATAAAGACAAATTACCGATATCCCCTATATATGATTTGGTTCTTAGAATAAAACCGAACTTCAATTACTACTGTATTCCAAACTGGTTAAGCAAAAAAGAGGTAGTAGCAGAAGACTTGCCACAGATTTTACCAGTATCTGGATCGCTTCAACTAATAAAAAAGGGTTCTACGGATACTTCAGGTTACAAAATACTAGAAAAAGGCATCTTTGAAAGAACAAACACCAGAGACGAGAGTGGTGCTTTCATATATGAGTGGAAAATTAAAGGTTTCCCAAATGGAATTGCTCAAAAAGATAAATTGGAGAGACTTATTTTATCATTGGATGAAGGATATCAATCCCAACCGGTCTTTGTCTTGGAAATGAAAGACTTGAATAAAAAAAATAAAATAGAATTATCTCCTACCTCGTTTTCTCCTTGCACACCAATATTAGGCAACGGACCATTGAATATATCGTACACAAGAACTGCCAGATCCAGTTTGGATATAAATAATTTTATAAAAAACTCTTTAGATAATTCCAAATACTTCAATAATTTAGTAGAACCACTGAGAACATACAGGGCAAATTTTGCTCATTATATCGATTTGAAAAAACTTACAGATAGCTCAAACGGTAATTCTAATTTTAAATCATCTGGCAAAGTAAGCGCTTTTTTTGAAGATATTGAGAATAATAGTAGTTGTGGAAACAATAAAATTATCTTTGCTTTTTCAGGTCAGAATATAGCAGATATTTTCTTTGGTAATTCAAATAAAGCTAAAAATGTAAACGGTTTTGCCATAAAAGGTGAGCCTGTAATTTTGGTCAAAGATGATGCAAGTTCAGATACTTTGGTGCATGAAGCTGGCCATTCATTGGGTTATCTAGACGATGAATATTTTGTAGATCAATTCGGTCCAATAAGTAAAATAATAAATCAGACGTACAATTGCTCAGAAAACCCCCAAGCGGATTTTAATTATAATAATATTCAATACGGTGGTACAAACTACAAAGGATGCCTATATACCATCGGATACGAGAGCAAAGATAGCAACGGCAATATAAACAGAACATATAAATACCGCCCAGCCAATTCGAGTATTATGGGGTCTGGTAAAAGCAGGATAAATAAATTTAATACCGTTAGTTGTGGTTATATGATTGCTGGTATAGTCGGCGGAAATGCCAAAGATTATTGGGCACAATGTCAAAAGTTAGATACCGTAGATCGTAATATTACTTTCAATAAAAAGAATGACGACTATACTTTAAATCAAAATTACCTTTCTGAGTTTGTCATTTCATTAAAAAATAAGCTAACAACAAACGTTTTAGATTCAGGTTCAACAACAGCCAATAGTACTTTAGCAAACAAGTGCTACGTAAACTTGGATCTCAGATATAGTGAGGACGGCAACGGTGATATAAATTTCACTTCTATAAACTCTTCCCCAACAAACGAAAATTTATATGACATTGCAAATACATATCCACAAAACGATTTGTATTACACTCTAGAAACATTCGTTGATGAAAATAACAACGCAACGCAATCTTTTATTATTCCAACATCCAATGAAAAAGCGCGTGTTATTGTGGACACCGAAGATGGTGGTTTTGTTTGGGATAGCTATGACGAAAACATTAGAATATCAATCCCTTCTACAGGTAATATATCAAAAATTCAAATTGGTATAGGTGACAAATTCAACAAATTAAACGTTGATGAAAATACTCTAAATTGTGGTTCAGGCAAGATAAGATTGAATCAAACTGCTTCACAATTTACCATTACACAATTTACAAGAGGAATCTTTGACACTATTTTCTCTGGAGTCAAATACACCCTTCAAACAGTAAACGAATCTTTGGGCGACGTATTATCAATAAAACAAGCGCCAACCCCAACACCCGGTATAATTTCAGCTGTAAAGAAAATTAATGCTGATCAAACATCGGGCGGTTCTGGCGGATCTAGTGGATCAAGCGGGTCTAGTTCGGGGGGTTCGACCTCTACAGGATCAAGTTCCACAACTGGATCAGGTTCAACAAACAGTACAACCACACCAAAACCAAATACTACTTCAACAGTAAATCCTAAACCTACATCTACCACGACACCAACACCGACATCTACTGCAACACCTTCGCCCACTACCAAACCCACATCTACCGCCACCCCAACACCCACAAGTACAGTACCAAATCCAACACCTACGTCTACTGCAACTCCTTCACCAGCCTCAACCGCCACCCCAACCCCTACACCAACGGGCACACCTATATCACCTCTCCCTGACACGACTGCCCCTACAGTATCCATAACTTCACCAACCAACAATTCCACAATAGGAGGTACAGTCACGCTCTCTGCAACTGCTCAAGATCCAGTGATCCAGGGTCGAACAACGAGTGGAATACGGGGAGTCCAATTCAAACTCGATAATATCAATCTGGGTCAGGAAGTAACAACATCTCCATATTCTGGCGCATGGAATACTCTTGGCGTAACAATTGGTAATCATACCTTGACTGCAGTAGCGAGAGACTTTGCGGGCAACACTACTACTTCAAACCCGATATACATCACTGTATCAAATACAACATCATCGCAGTCCCCTACTCCAACGCCTAGCAACAGTGTCCCAACTTCTGTCACTCCAACACCTACACCAAGCAATTCACCTCAGGCAAGTACGGTTATGCAAATTGCATCGATTTATGAGACTTTAAGATGGATATTTGAGCAGATGAGCCAGACTGATGGTCGAAACAAATAGTACAGCACGAACGAATTAAGTCCATACACATATTGCAGAAAAAATAGAATGTGCTATATTAGCAACCAATGAGGTCACTCCTTCCATATATTCAGATCGTTCTGTCAGTTGTTCTGACGGCTATAGTACTGATCCAAAAGACTGGTGCCCAAGTCGGTGGAGCATTTGGTGGTAGTGATAACTTTAGTACTGCGTTCCACACTAGGCGAGGATTCGAAAAAGTCCTATTCAATACAACCATTGTTATTGCGATACTATTCGCCATTTCTGCCCTTATCAATCTCATTTAACGATACAACAATAAGATAGTACTATTTTATTGTATTTGAACAGTCTATTAACCGTGAATAATTACGAAACACAAAAAGAATTCCGTCTTAAAAATGGATCAATAGTGATGAACTATATTAGACACTTTTCAATGACAGAAAAGACTATTTTTGGCATCTTAGTATTTATTGCTGGACTTACTGCATTCCTTATGACAATACAGGTTAGCGATTTGTTCATGGTAACTGTGCCTGCAAATGGTGGCGAACTCCGAGAAGGCATGATCGGTTTGCCCCACATGATCAACCCCGTTGTTGCGATCACGGATGTTGATCGTGATATTTCTACTCTGGTATATTCTGGTCTTATGAAATATTCTGACAAAGATCTAACTACTGATATTGCCGAATCATACAAAATATCTGACGATGGTCTAACTTATACTTTCAAAATTCGACCCGATGTTTTTTTCCACGATGGTAGCGAACTTACAACAGCAGATATTGCCTATACAATCCAAAAAGTCCAAAATGTTGCAATAAAAAGTCCCCGCAGAGCTGACTGGAATAATGTCACAGTGAACGTCATATCGCCAACCGAAATACAATTTGTCTTGAAACAAGCATATAGTCCATTTATAACAAATACTACACTAGGAATATTGCCAAAACATATCTGGAACAATATAAGTGATGAACAATTTGTCTTTAGTGATTACAATATAAAACCGATAGGTTCTGGTCCCTACGAGATAAAAACATTACTCAAAGACAAAGATGGTATTCCTTTGCAATATAAAATTGTAGCTTCAAACAAATATTACGGTAGGCGTGCTTACATAGACAGTATTATTGTTCAATTCTTCTCTGACGAAGACAAAGCCTTTCAAGCCCTAGAAAAAGGTACTATTGATAGCTTGGCTTCCATTTCATCCAAAAAAATAAAAAATATTAGTGGTGAGATTAACAATGAAAAATATAATATTATTTCTACCCCATTACCAAGAATATTTGGAGTATTTTTCAATCAAAATAACAATCCGGTACTTGCAGAAAAAGCCGTAAGACAAGCACTTGATCTAGCGATAGACAGACAGCAAATAATAAATCTTGCTCTAGATAGCTATGGCATAGCTTTGGACAGCCCTCTGCCTTCTGAATCCAATATCTCCACAAACAAGGCACAAAATATAGAATTGGCCATTTCACTTCTAGAAAAAAGTGGTTGGGTCAAGAACAAAGCAACAGGTATTTATGAAAAGAAGGGTCCGAAAAATTCACTTCAAATTCTAAGCTTTGAACTCATGACTGCTGATGCACCAGATTTGAAGCAGACCGCTCAATTACTCAATGAGTCATGGGCAAAGATAGGAGCCAAAGTAGAAGTAAAGATATTTGATCCATCAGAACTTTATCAAAACATTATTCGACCTAGAAAATATGACGCCCTACTCTTCGGACAACTCATAGGCAAGGACCGCGACCTATATGCATTTTGGCATTCATCACAAAGAAACGCTCCGGGACTTAACGTCGCAATGTATACAAACAGCAAAGCTGATAGTATTCTTGAATCCATTCGGTCAAACGAAGATCAAAGCGAAAATCAATCAAAATATAGTGAATTGAAAAAAATTATTCAAAATGACATACCAGCCATCTTTATTTATTCTCCCAATTTTATTTACGTCTTACCAACAAACATAAGCATCGACCGTAAGATAGATTCAATTTCATCAAAAAACATTATAAGTAACATTACAAACCCACAAGACAGATGGAACTCTGTAACTGATTGGTATATCAATACAGAAAAAGTCTGGAAAATATTTAAATAAACATGATCAATCAACCAAAACCACAACCAAATAGACCACAGCGACCAAATCGCTTTTCTCCCCAGCATAAGCCGACCTTGGGATATCACAGTGGTTCAATCAACCAAAATAGTTCTCAAATAAAGAACCCGGCCGAAGCGGGAGTTAACACTAACACCCATCGTGTCGTATTGGGCAAAGGTCTACGCAAAAATCCTGAGATGCTAAAGCACATTGCTGGAGCAAGGATGAATGTTATGCGCAAAGAATCAACTCGAGGGGGAGGTAGACGCCCAAGTCCGGCCAGACCAATGGTAAACACCAAGGGTGATGAAGTTATTCCACCTCTTGCTCCAGATTCGATACGTATTGTTCCACTTGGTGGAGTAGAAGAGATCGGCAGAAATATGACTGCTATCGAATATGGTGATGACATTGTCGTTATCGATATCGGTTTTCAATTCAAAGATGAAAATACTCCTGGTATTGACTACATACTTCCAAATACACGATATCTCGAAGAAAGACAGAGCAAGATCCGAGCAGTTCTGATCACCCACGGTCACCTAGACCACATAGGTGGTATCCCCTATATCATGCCTCGTATCGGCAATCCACCGTTATATACCAGACTCCTCACTTCTATCTTGATCCAAAAGAGACAAGAAGAATTCCAGCATGTGCCAAAACTAGATATCAAGGTTGTCGAAAAAGAAGAAACTTTGACGTTAGGAAAACTCAAGATTAAATTCTTTGCTGTTACCCACACCATTCCAGATGCTATGGGTATCATAGTCCAGACCCCATACGGCTCCATAGTGCACACTGGTGACCTCAAACTCGATCACGTCGATGGCGTACCGACAGCAGAGGAAGAAGCAGAATACGATCGTGCTTTCAAGAATGAAAAAGTACTTTTACTTATGGCAGACTCGACCAATGTAGAAAATCCAGGATTCTCTATTCCAGAAAAGGTCGTTCACAAAAATATTGAAGAGATTATCAAAAATGCTCAAGGCCGTTTGATAATTGCAACATTCTCATCACTACTCGAAAGACTACTTCGAATTATCGATTTCGCAGAGAAATATGGCAAAAAAGTTGTCGTAGAAGGTCGTAGTATGAAATCAAACATAGAGATCTGCAAACATTTGGGACTAATGAAAGCCAAAAATGAAACCATGATTTCGAGCGATGATATGGAAAGCTATCCGCCAGACAGAATAGTTATTTTGGCAACCGGAGCTCAAGGTGATGAATTTGCGGCAATGATGAGAATGTCAAACAAAACTCATGCCAAAATCCGCATCACACCTAGAGACACAATCATGCTTTCCTCATCTGTTATCCCCGGCAACGAAAGAGCTGTACAAAAATTGAAAGATAACCTTTCACGCCAAGGTGCAAAAATTATTCACTATCGTATTGCTGATGTCCACTCTTCCGGACATGCCAATCGTGATGAGACGGCTTGGATACATCGCAAGATCCATCCAAAGTTCTTTATTCCACTTCACGGCTATCACTACATGCTTCGCGTCCACGGCGAAATAGCAAAAGAGGCAAATGGTCTCAAGGATGAAGATGTCATTATTCCAGACAACAGTTCAATAATCGAGATTCAAAGTGCTGGAACAAAGATAGTTAAACTCAAAGAGAAGGCTGCCTCTGGACTAGTTCTAGTCGATGGTTTCTCCGTTGGTGATGTACAAGACGTGGTCATCCGCGATCGTCAGATGTTGGCACAAGACGGCATATTTATCGTCTTTGGAATAATAAATGCAATGAACGGTAAACTCAAAAAGTCGCCAGACATTATCTCCCGTGGTTTCGTTTACCTTCGTGAATCACAAGAACTCTTGCATGAAGTAAGACTTCTCATCAAAGAAACCATTGAGAAATCAACACGTGGTCAAAATCCTATCAATGTCGATTTCGTCAAAGATAATATTACTGATGCTGTTTCCAAATTCCTACTTACGAAAACAGCAAAGAGACCGATGGTTATACCGGTCATACTTACAATCTAACCCAGTAGGCGAATCAGCAGATTCGTATCTAGGATTGATTTTGCTAAATCAAATCTTAAAAATAAAATCTCAAATCTGAATCGCATTGCGCTAAGATTTAACTTTTTAAATTTAATATTTGAGATTCTAAAGTCCTTGCAAAGGATCAATCATAGTGCGCTGGATGTTATCGGCAAGAGATACTACACTATTGCCATACGTAGTATTGCCCTTGACGAGACCACAGGCACGACCGGAGTAATATTTACAAGCAGCGTTTCTCTCAGCTGTATATGTCTTGGCACCAGCGCCGAGGTCACTAAGATAAATAGCTGAAGCCATAAAAGCGTGTGCAGGATTCCAAGGATCTGGCATACCACTGACACCCACAGCAGAGGCCAATTTGTCCTTTATAATCATCCATGTCGACGGTATAAACTGCGCAGGACCCATCGCTCCTCCCCAACCAATACTAAGTGGACAAGATACGACTTGTTTTGTAGGTTCACCACCAATTTGTTCGAGAATCTTTATGAAAGGCTGAACATCTCTCTTGGGACTCATAACATTGGCGATTGGATTACCTGATTTTGCATTTATACCAGCGCCGGTCTGGAAGTTTGTCAGATAACACTTCCCTACATTGCTACCCAAGTTTGATTCTTGAGTAATAACAGCCAGAATAAAAGCTGGTCTAACACCAGTCTTCTGCGAGGCTAAAGTAGCATATTGAAGTGCCTGACCAAATGGGATAGCAGCCGCATCGCGCAAAGCAAATAAGGCTGAACGAATCTGTGCTGCTCGAGCTTGCTTATCAGCAATGAGTTTTGTATATGATTTTTCGGCACCCTTACTTAGCGATAAAAGTTGTTTCTTTTCAGCTTGATTACTTTCAATATTTTTTTGTTGTTGTTGGATCTCATATCGAGCATCAAGTTCTGCATTACGACGATTGTCCAAAGCTTGTTTCTCTGCTGTCGTTGAAGCTTTGTTTGACTTTAACTCTTCAAACGTATCCCTCATACTTTCTTGTACAGCTTCAAATTTGTCGAGATCGTTGACCAACTGTGTCATCGTATCAGTAGAAAGAATAAGTTCTGGTATCGAAAGCTCGCCAACTTCATTGGTCTTCCTTAGTATTTGTGACAAAGTATCTCTCCCTTTTTCTATCCTCTCTTCCAAGTCATTTATCAGTGTAACTTTTTTTGAAATGTCATTACCCAGACTCTGGATCAAAATGTTCTTTGCTTTGATAGCAAGCTGAGCAGATCGGATCTTAGCATCTAATACAGCTATGTCTCGTGCCAAGGAAGAACTCTTATTCTGAGCGTTGGCGAGCTCAATAGCGGCTTGCTTTTGCTCGGCCTCAACTTGAGCCAATTCTCTCTGTAACTCGGCTCTCTGTTGCTCTGTAAGTTGCGATTGCGCCAAAACTGTTACAGGACCAAGTACAAGTGAGCCCAACATCAACAGGCTTCCAACAATAATTGCCAACAAGAAAATGCCAGGTTTCATTGGTCTATTATAGCAGAAACACAGAGGTGACACCTCTGTATCACATCTATACTATTCCGTCTTAGCCAAAGTGTGTTTTGGCAAACCTTGAGCGTAAATGTGTTCGATAGCGTCAGCGGTTAGAACGTTGGGGTAGATAGCGAGTTCGTCAACATAGCCTTGCATAAGATGGCTTCCCATATTACTCATATTTCCAATTATTACTCTTGTTACATTTGTACCATTTGCCGCTGCACCAGCATTGAAGGTTTGTCTAAATTTACCGTCTACATATACTCGAATAACGTTGGTACCGTCGTATGAATAGGCCAGATGAAACCATTTACCTATTGGTGTTTGATAGTTAAATGTTGTTCCCAAATTATTAGGCCCTAGAATAACTGATGCGGGTGAGAGTCCAACGCCCGCTGATTGAAAGTTCATGTAAGCCAATCGCGGAAACAATTCAAACACTGCTCCGGAACTGTTGGCGTTAAGTAGCACCCATGCACTTGCAGTGTAGCCTCCACTTAAAGATATTGCTGGTATAACTCCTGAATCAAATAAATTTGTATTGCTGTTATTCACATTCTCGGCACTAAAATCTAAAGACGATCCGGAGGAACCCGGTTTTACGGATGGACTTCTATTACAAACACCTGTACAAGGCAAGTTTAAACTTTTGTATCCACTGTCCTTTGCCTCCCCATTCGCCTCATCAAAATTCCACACTCCGAATGCTTCGGCTCCCCAACTGCGATACATAGACGTAGAGAAAATAATACTTGATGCTATACGACCCTTGTCTCGAGCGCTCTGCAAAGAGACGAGGACTATTGAAGCCAGCATACCTATGACACTTATGACTACCAAAAGTTCGATGAGGGTAAATCCGCGATTTTGTCTAAACATATTCATAATTAATGTAACAACATAATGGTAACATATATAATAAAACTGGATAGTACTTTCGCTTGTATATTGCAGATGTCTGACATCTGTAATATCAAAAAACCGCGTCAAAGCGGTTTTTTGCGTTACAGAGGTGTCACCTCTGTTGATTGTTTTATTTCTTTTCTGGAGCCTCTGCCTCGGCAGGAGCTTCGCCTTCTTTTGCTTCTTTGCCCTTGGCTTCAACTTCAATAGCAGAAACATCGATAGGTGTTGGAGCTTCTTCGACTTCTTCTTTTGCAACAGCGATAGAAGCAATAACTTCATCTCCACCGATCTTGATTTCGACACCAGCTGGCACAGGGAGATCTTTTGCCAAGATAACGTCGGTAAGTAATGCAAGCTTGGAAATATCAACAATAATATTTTGTGGCAAATCACGAGGAGCAGCTTCGATATCGAGATCGCGACGAACTTTCACCAAGATACCAGCGAGATCTTTGACTGCAGGAGAGACGCCTTCGAATACTAGAGGAACAGCAACCTTAACTTTCTTACCCTTTTCGATAACATAGAAATCTGCATGACGAGGTTCATCGGTAAGAGGATGAATATCAACTTCATGAATGAGAGACTCGTGTTCGTTGCCGGCCTCGTCTTTGAGAATAATAACTGATGAAGAACCAGCCTTTTTCCAAGTCTTTTTGAACTGAATGGTATCTACTACGATAGGAGTAGAAGTTTCCTTTGGACCGTAGAATACAGCAGGAATAGAGCCCGACTTGCGAACATTATCGGCACCCACCTTCATATCGCGCTTTTTTATATCTAATGACAGCATGCGAGCTATTATACATGGAACTATAAAATAGTCAAAAGCCCCGGATGGGGCTTTTTGTAATTTAATTGAGCGACTTTGACTATATCTTCGGACCAAGAACACATCGTTGTGTCGAATTAGCCGCATCAAGAGCAGGATATGACGCTCTAGATGGATTAGCAATCGAATCAAATATTATTAGATAAGAATAGGGTTCGAAAGGAACAAGTCTTACTCCGGGAGCTGAGTACCCATCAGGATCTATTGTTATATCACCCGCTGGATCAGATGCTATACAAGTAGAACCAGTAACATAGAAAGTTCCAGAAATATTTAAATATCGAAAACCACAAGAAGTAAGTTCTTTTGGCAGACTCGACATATATTTAGATTTGAATGTTGCATCAAACATTCCATTTTCTTCCATTGTATGAACAGTACCGTCGCCAGCACGATTGAAACCACAATCAGTATATGCATGCCAATAGCCATCTCCAGGATACCTACCATTATCCAACTTATACAATTCCAAGGCCTTTTGGAGCTCTTTAATTTCCAAAATCAATTTTGTATCTTTAGCTTTTGACCTTGCCCCCTGCAAAGAAACCAACACTACCGACGCCAACATACCGATGATTGAGACAACAACCAAAAGTTCGATCAGGGTAAAACCTCGGGCTAGCTTAGTGTTTTTATTAAATATATTTGATTTCATAATCGTATATATAATATAGGATAATTATTAAACCAAACCAGAAACTACGACATAAATGACAATGATATTGAAGAAAAATAATCAGCTCAAAATTACCATTTTGGACCCAAAATACAATAGCTATTTGCTGGACCTCCAAAATTTGTCAATTTAGGAAGACTAGGACTTGCCGGATAATCATTTATAAGTGAAACTGCAAATACATATCGATACATCTGACCTTCCGTTTGTCCGGCAGGTTGACCAGCAGGGATAGTTGGAGTAGAACCATCTGGATCAATATAACTAGTACCATCAAAACACCTAGACCCTAAAGCTGTAGTATCAGTCGTACGAAGTCCTATGTAGTGAATACCGCACGTAACCAACTCTTTTGGGAAAGTCGACATATATTTTGAAGTGAATGAGGCATCAAAAGTGCCAATATCTGTCAAAAGTCGACCACCATTTCCAGCAGCCACTGGACAAGTAGCCAATGACGAATGCCACCAGCCATCAGCTGGATATCCATTATTATCGAGCCTATACAACTCCATTGCCTTAGTTAATTCTCGAATTTCAAGAACAAGTTTTGCATCTTTTGCCTTATTTCTCGCCCCCTGCAATGAAACCAAAACCACCGACGCCAACATACCAATTATTGAGACAACAACCAAAAGTTCGATCAGGGTAAAACCTCGGTCTAGCTTGGTTTTTTTATTAAATATATTTGATTTCATAATCGTATATATAGTATAAGACAATTATTAAACCAAACCAGAAACTACGGCATAGATAACAAATATATTTGACACAATCACTGCTACCAAAATGATTCTAGTCGACTTTGGTAAATTTACTCTTGAAAAAAACATAATAATATTTTAATTAATTAATAATAATTTATAATAAAAATGTCAAAAACACACCAGTAATGATCATATTGATAACTACAATTATGAGCATTACCACCTGCGCACCTTGGGGTGACTTGGCCAAACCATGCTTCATGAGCCAACCAGTTAGACCTCTCTCACCTTGCTGAGATTGATTGTAATCGTTATATGAATAATTTTGTTGGGAATTTGCAGGTTGTGCGTAATTCTTACTAAAATTATCTTCTTCAAATTCTATTCCTGATGACATATTAGTTATTGTATTATACCAAAGATTTTAATTTTTTCCTCAACTACCCTCTGCATAGCCAACTTAGCCGGTTTGAAATACTTATAAGGTGACACTTCATCCTGATCAATAGTTAATGATTTCAATAATCCTGCCCTATATGCAACCCTGAGCTCGGTACTTACATGGACTATTACAGCCCCAGCTTCTATTGTACCTCTAATATCGGAAGAAGTGTTACCCGATGCACCGTGTAAGACAATAGGAACTGATATAGCGTCACATATTTCCTTGGCTCGCTCATTATTGAGTGCTGGATCACCACCACGAACTATGCCATGAATATTGCCGATAGCAGGAGCAAGCAAATCTATACCGGTATAATCGACAAAATGTTTGGCATCTTCAGGCTTGGTCATGGCCTCTTTTGAAATAACTGCACCAACTGGTATTTCATCTAGAATTTTGGATGATTTGCCAATAAAACCAAGCTCGGCTTCTACAAGAATCTTATTTCCACTCGATGATTTGAAATTTTTGGCATAATCTACGCATTTTTTGGTTGATTCTAAATTTTCTTCAAATGACATTCCTGCCCCATCATAAATAACCGAATCAAAACCAGCTTCGATTGCCTCTTTTACTCTTTCAAAGGAATAAGTGTGATCGGCATTAAGAAAAATAGGTTGACCCCTTTCTTCTCTTATGCTTTTTATTATTGCTACGACCTGTTTTACTCCGATAAAATCTCTCTCTCCTTCTGAAACACCGATAATGACTGGTGTATTGAGTTCTTTGCCAGCATCTGCAACTGCCCAAATACCATCTATAGAAGAAACGTTGAAATGTCCGATTGCTATCTTATTTTCTTTTGCAATAGCAATATAATCCGATAAAGTTTTCATAATTAACAGCATTCTATCACAGATATCATGATATAATATCCACATGTTCGGCAAACATTTTGACATAATTTGCATAGGAGACATTACGACCGACGCTTTTATCCGACTCAAAGACGCTCATATCAATTGCAAAGTAAATCATCATACCTGTGAACTCTGTCTACGTTTTGGAGACAAAGTTCCTTTTGAATTTGCCAAGGTAGTCAAAGCGGTTGGCAATGCTGCCAATGCTTCGGTAGCACTAGTCAGAATGGGTCTCAAAACCACAATTGTCTCCAATGTTGGTGACGACCAAAACGGACTAGAATGTCGAGCTGAATTACAAAAGAATAATCTCGATGTTTCCTATGTAAAAGTCAACAAAGACAAGCCGACAAATTATCATTTTGTTCTTTGGTATGATGTTGACCGCACAATACTAGTCAATCATGTCGCCTATGAATACAAGTTGCCAAAGTTACCAAATACAAAATGGGTATATTTGACATCAGTTGGTGCCAATGTCGGATATCACAAAGAGGTGACCGATTATCTTCATTCAAATCCAAAAGTAAAATTGGCTTTTCAACCTGGTTCAATGCAGATCAAGATGGGTTTCAACGAACTCGAAGCTATATACAAGAGAGCCGACGTCCTCGTGGTAAACCTAGAAGAGGCGGAGAGAATACTTCATGATGCAAAAATAGGCAATAAGACTGACGCAGAAGGAAGCCCAAAGAAACTTTTGAAGCAATTGAGTGGGCTGGGACCAAAATTGTGTCTGGTTACTGACGGTCCAAATGGAGCATACATGTATGACGGTGATCATTACTATCATATGCCTATTTATCCAGACCCTAGACCGCCTCTCGAAAGGACTGGTTGTGGTGACGCTTGGGCATCAACATTCGTCGGCGCCTTAGCTCTAGGCAAGACACCGCTCGAAGCATTGATGCTGGCCCCTATCAATCCTATGTCGGTGGCACAATATATCGGGTCTCAAGAAGGCTTACTCAAACTCGATCAGATGGACTGGTGGCTCAAGAAAGCACCGGATGATTATAAGCCGAAAGAGATTTAAACTCCTCCCACTTACCTTCAACTATCGCCTTTCTTGCCTCTTTGACTAGATTTACCAAAAAATAAAGATTGTGAATCGAAACAAGTGTTGCCGCCAACATCTCTTTTGCTCGAAATAGATGTGCCAGATAACTTCTGGAGTAATTTTTGCAGGTATAGCAGGTGCAACTCGAATCAATTGGTTCGAAATCGGTGACAAAGCGAGCATTAAGAAGATTTATCTTCCCAGAGGTGTCACCTCTGTACTTACAATAAGCCGAACCATTCCTCGCAATCCTCGTCGGTGCCACGCAGTCAAATGTATCCATGCCATTTTCTATACCTAGAATAAGGTCGGCTGGATCGCCAATACCCAAAAGATGTCTTGGCTTATTTTCTGGCAATTCATCTGCTACCCAACCAACGGCAGTGCCAATATCATCCTTATCGAATGAACCACCTATACCAAAGCCATCGAAATCCATTGCTCCGATAGTGCGTGCACTCAGTCTTCGAAGTTCCTCGTGACGTCCGCCCTGCACAATACCAAAGAGGGCTGGCGATGTTGCCGGCATTACAGAGGTGTCACCTCTGTGTCCCCTGCTTTTATGCTCAATCAAACATCTCTTTGCCCACTCTGCCGTCCTTTCGATAGCTATTTTCTGCTTTTCATATGACTCATGTGGAGATACACACTCGTCAAAAGCAAAAATAATATCCGCTCCAATATCATGTTGAATCTCAATTGATTTTTCTGGACTGAAAAAATGTTTTGAACCATCAATTACTGATTTGAATTCCACGCCCTCATCGCTAATTTTGGCCAGCTTTACTTCAGAATTATTCTGATCACTTGCATCAACCGCATCTTCTATATCACCTCTATTATCAGAATTACTCAAATCATCTGCCTCTACAATTTTTTTTACCAAATTACCTTTCGAAACTGAAACAGAAGTCTCGACTTCCACCGTCATCTCTTTTTTTGAAGCAATCTTCCCAACTTTCCTATCAATG
>JACCDG011175567.1_pt1 | contig 26113 bp, 27 predicted proteins | sample 7442471 | NCBI WGS metagenome assembly JACCDG01 (sample SAMN15323444, study PRJNA562643) | freshwater metagenome | isolation source: river surface water | place: USA:Blue River Watershed | collected 2017-08-17 | reverse complement strand
TGTATGTAAACTATTTCCGATTCTGCCAGTTGTTATATACCACAAGCAACGGTGAAGCGAGGAATATTGATGAATAGGTTCCGAAAAACATTCCCAAAAACATTACCAATGCCAAGTCTTTCGTAGCGCTCGGTCCCCAGATCCATAATGCAGCGAGAGCACAGAGTACAGTAACAGTAGTAATAATTGAACGAACAAATGTTTGTTTAATACTGTCGCTGACAAGTGTTGTAAAATCTCCTGTATTTTTACCTGCGTGTTTGAGATTTTCACGAATACGATCGAATACTACGATGGTATCGTTTACTGATACTCCGAGAATCGTGAGAATTCCGATAATAAACAATGGAGTTACCTCATGACCAAGTAATGCAAAGATTCCTGCTGGAATGAGTACATCATGGAGTAATACCACCAATGTGATAAAACCATATACCCATGATGATACCGGACGAGCAACATTACGAAATGCATAGGCGATAAATACTACTAATGCAATTGCAATAATAATGATACAGAGAATGGCCTTATAGCGGATTTCAGATCCAACCGATGGACCAATCGTTACGAATTTTGTTTCAGTAATAGTATCTCCTGTAGCTGCTGCAATCATTGAAATAATTGATTCTTTTTCTGATTGATCGATTACTGATGTAGTAATACGAAATGCATGCGTATCTAATCCAGCAACTGAGGTATGTTCTCTGGTACTGAGAGATTCTTGGACTTGGTTTAGTGTTGCTGTTGTTCCATTAATTTCAAGTATTGAACCTCCTTGAAAATCAATACCGAATTTAAGACCAAATATACTGACACTCGCAATTGATGCGACAAGTAGTAACCCCGCAATCGCAAAAAATATTTTTCTGTGTTTAATGATGTTCATAAAATGATGTATTATTTAAGTGAGATACCACTGGCTGATAGGAATTTCATGATCTTGCCAGGATTGTTTGGGAGTATAGCTCGTAATAATATGCGAATAGTAAACCAAGTAATAAACAATGAAATAATAACACCTAATCCAAACGATACAGCAAATGATTGCATGAGTGTAGTTCCAAATGAATATAATACTACTGATGTAATAATACTGGTGAGATTACCATCACGAATAGATGTCCATGCACGATCAAAACCGAGTGTGATGGTATCTGTGACTGTTTTACCTGCTGCGCGCTCTTCTCGCATACGTTCAAATATGAGAATATTTGCATCTACTGACATACCGAGCGAGATAATAAATCCTGCAATTCCAGCAGCGGTTAATGTTACTGGTAGTGTTTTAAAAACCAATAATGTAATTACTGCATAGAGTCCAAGTGATACCACAGCAATAAAACCAGGTAATCGGTACCATACTAATAACAATCCACCGATTAATATGATCGCAATAAGACCTGCATACATACCTGCAGATACTGCAGCTGATCCCAGAGTAGCAACAACTGAATCAGTAGCAATGAGCGAAACAGGAACAGGTAATGCTCCAGAATTTAATCGTCCTACTAATAGTTTTGCTTCTTCTGGAGTGAAATCTCCTGAAATAATTGCCTGACCTCCTGTGATTGCTTGATTGACAGTTGGTGCAGAAACTATAGAACCATCAAGATAAATAGCAATTCTTTTACCTATATTATCTCCGGTTATTTTTTCAAACAATTTTGAACCTTCTGCATCAAACTGTAATGCTACAACTGGCTGTCCTGTTTGACCATCGAATTGTAATGTAGATCGTGACAAAAATCGTCCAGTTAATTCTGTTGCAGTAAATTGTTCATTTCCTGACATTGCGTTGGATAAATCTATTTTTCCATTTTTAATCATTTCTGGTGTAATGGTAAATCCTTTTTTGATTGCATTTGGATCAAAGTTTGGATTTTCTGTTTTAAATTCCAATACTGGCGTTTGACCAATCATTGATTCAGCCTTTTTCAAATCAGTAACTCCAGGGAGTTCAATATTGATACGGTGTTCTTTATTGGTTAATGTAGTAACAGTTTCGCGAGAAACAATCGGTTCAGAAACACCAAACGTATTTACACGTCGCTCTAGTAAATCACGGAGAGAGTTTAGTGATTCTTCTAAACTAGCTTTTGCCAGATTACTGGTATCTGCAACATAAACTAATTTAGCTCCACCTGATAAATCCAATCCCAACTGAAAGGGTTTGGTTTTATTTAGCTCTGAAGTGTATATAAAATGTCCACCAATAATTCCAAGTCCGATAATTCCCACTGCTAATAATTGATGCTTGTGGGTATGTATCTGAGATTTTATGCTGGTAAATAATTTTTTCATCATTGTTATAATAATCATAATAGGGATACTATATCACACCCAGACTAAAAAACCACTTGACGGTTTAATGTTCAAGTGCGTTTTATTAGCGTAAATCAGCAGATAATGCAGTAAATTCAGTATGATAATCATTTTTATGAGACGCATTAGTATTAGCATGTATCGCAATAACAATACCAATCATAATACACTCAATGAGAATATGTGTTCCTCCATAACTCATAAATGGCAATGGAATCCCTGTAACAGGCATAATACCCATATTCATACCAACATTAATTGTAATATGCCCCAAGAGGAGTAATGCAACCCCAAGTGTAAACAGACTTTCAAAATTACTCTTTGCATATCGTGCTGTATTAATACAAAACAATATAATAGTAAGATAACACCCTAACAGGAGTATAATCCCAATAAATCCCCACTCTTCACCATATGCTGCAAAAATAAAATCTGTTTTATATTCAGGGAGAAAGTTTAGTCGTGACTGTGTTCCATATCCAAAACCTTTACCTATTAATTGTCCTGATCCAATAGCAATCATAGACTGATTTACATTATATCCAGAACCACGAATATCAGCTGATGGATTAATGAAATTAATAATACGCAGTTTTTGATAGGGTTTAAACACAAAAGACCATAACCCAACAAACGTAATAATGCCTATACTTGTTAAAATTAACAGGTGTTTCCGAGAAATCCCTGCAAATAATAACATAAAAAACCATATAATTCCGAATATAAGCACCGAACCAAAATCAGGCTGAAGTAAGATCAATCCTGCAGGAATAATCATATAACAAAATGTTATAATGATATGTTTCATATCAGCAATTTCAACATGACGACGAGCGAGATATTTTGCCATTATAATGATAAAGAAAAATTTCATTACATCTGCAGGCTGTAGTGAGAAAAATCCAAAATCAATCCATGCTTGAGCTCCTTTGATATCTTTACCAATAATGAGTACTGCAATCAATAACAATATTCCTATACCATAGAGTACTGTTGTCATTGATGATTTTTTCAAGAAATCATATGGCATACGAGAACATATGTAGAGTATGAGGAGTGAAAAAATAATCCATCCAAATTGTTTCCAAAACACCATCTCTGTACCAGAAAATGAAAACAACGTGATTAAACTAAAACTAAAAATTAGTAATAAGCTCCCAATAAGCATATATAAACCGAGTGAACGTTGCATATATTTTATTGAGTAAATGGATTATCTAATGGCAAGACTTCGACAGTTCCGACAGGTGACGCAAATGGTCGTTGCCATGTAAAATAGACTGTTTCTGATGTATTGTGTGGTAATGTATCTACAGTTGTTTTACTGACACCCATAATATTACCAATAGTATCATACACCAATGCAATAACTGATAAATCATGGTAATCTGTACGGTTATGAGTATTGGTGATTAATGCTGAAAGTTTAGGAAATGTTGCACTATCACTAATGGTTTCATTGGTAGATTGTAAATAATTATTATTTTGATCTCCTGTTGTTTTAGACCAGATGATTGGTTTATTAAATGTAGTAAATACTGTTTTTGGAATACGATTACCTACAACAATACCTGTTTCAATAATTGCCTTTTTCTGAAGTGGACCAATAAATGTAGTTCCCAAGATAGGAGCTCCTACCAGAATATTTTTATCATCGTATAATTTTATTTCATATTCTAATTTTTTTATTCCCGCATTTTTATTTTGATTTTCTACATAGACAACAGCACTATATACATCTCCACTGACTAATACTGGTCGTTGCCAAAGTACGAGTAATGGTGTTACATCATTCACGCACATGAGTTCACATACACCACCGCAGTCAATACCTCGTTCGTCTTGATTTTGTATTCTATCAAAACAAGTCTGTGGTACATTAAAAAATGTTTGATAGACAAAAAAACCAATACCACTAAAAGCTAATAACGCAATAATTACGATGATTTTTGTTTTTCTCTGAGTGCCCCAATCCATAATAAGTACAGTATACTATAAACAGACTAATTTAAAAAGCATTTCCGTGAGGAAATGCTTTTTAAATTAGTCTTATCGTTTTGTCTTGCGACGAGTAACGATAGCGTAGTTAGAATATTTTTTCGGACTACGAGTACGAACTCCGTAGGCTTGTTTTCCGTGACGAGTTTTAGGTCCTCGACGAAGTCCAATTCCTTGGCGTCCTTCTCCTCCTCCGTGTGGGTGATCCACTGGGTTCATTGCTGATCCACGAACGGTTGGACGGATACCGAGCCAACGAGATCGTCCTGCTTTACCGCGGTTAGCTAATTGGTATTCAGAGTTTGAAACTGAACCAATCGTTGCCCAACATGTATCAGAAACAATACGAACTTCTCCTGATGGGAGTTTGATTTGTGTTTTTCCGTTATCATGAGCGGCTACTGATGCATGAGCTCCTGCACTACGAACCATTTTTGCTCCACCGAGAGGTTTAATCTCGATATTGTAAATCAATGTTCCAACAGGAATACTGCGCATTGGTAATCGGTTTCCAGGTTTCAGTGGTGCATCAGCAGCTACGATAACTGTATCTCCGACTGATAATCCCTGTGGGAGAACCATATAACGGCGTTCTCCATCGGCATAACATACGAGTGCGATGAATGCTGTTCGGAATGGATCGTATTCAATCGTTTCGATTTTTGCTGGGATGTTTTTCTTGTCCATTTTGAAATCGATAATACGGTATGATCGTTTGTTTCCTCCTCCTTGGTGTGGAACAGTTACACGACCCTGATTATTACGTCCTCCATGTTTTTTAATCCCCACAGTGAGTGGTTTATAGGGAGCTGATGCTGTTAGAACATTTTTATACGTTACAACCGTCATATTACGACGCCCTGCAGATGTTGGTTTATATACTTTCATAGGTGTATGAGACAATAACTGAATAACATATCTCATTAAACTATATAATTTAATGAGATATGTTTAAACTTTGCTGTCTGTATAAATTAATAATATTAAGCTAATTCGATGGTGTCACCTTTTTTCAAGGTTACCATAGCTTTTTTAGTGAGTTTAGATTGACCAATACGTCCACGAACGAATACTCGTTGAGATTTATTAGTAATCATATTTACTGCAGTAGGTGTTACCTTGTAAATCGCAGTAATAGCTCGTTTAACCGTAGTTTTATTAGCTTTAGGATTTACGATAAATGTATAGGTATTTTTCTCTGCACCATATGCTGTTTTTTCACTCACTACTGGATTAATGATAATCCCTGTCAATTCTGGGCGAATATCACCCGTTACGATAGTTTTTTTCATATAATAGTAATTAAGCAGTTGCTACTTCGGCTGCATTGGTTTTTAATGAGAGAATATCTACTGATGCAGATGGATTTTCGATAATGATGTATCGATATTTCAAGATATCAAGTGGACTCACCGTGCGAGTTTCTTTGACAGTTACTTGTGGCAAGTTACGGAATGAACGAGCAATAGCCATAGTTCGTTCTGGAACGAGGATGAGTACATTGTTTGCATTTTCAGTATTGAGCGTTGCAAAATTTGGAATAGTTGCAAGGTCACTCATAACACGAGCAGCAAGTTTAGTTTTCATTTCGGTAACTGATAAATCGTTTACGAAAATGATTTTTTCATCAGCAAGTTTTTGAGAGAGTGTAGTAAACAAGGCTTTGATTTTCATCTTGCGGTTGATTTTAACACTGAAATCTCGTTTTGCATTTGGTCCGTGAGTGATTCCTCCTCCACGCCATATTGGTGAACGATTAGATCCATGACGAGCACGACCTGTTCCCTTTTGACGCCAAGGTTTTTTACCTCCTCCGCGGACTTGGGCACGGTCTTTGGTACTGGCATTGTTCTGACGAGCGTTAGCCTGCATACCGGTTACTACCTGGTGTACGAGATCGGCATTCCAAGGAGTACCAAACATATATTCAGGTAAACTAGCAGTTCCTGCATCAGTTCCTGTAGCTGTATAGAGTTTTACATTAATTGTTTCCATATAATTTTAACTAACGATTTCAAGAAGTGTTCCAGGTTTTCCTGGGAGTGCACCTTTGATAATCATAACATTATGCCCTGTGTCGACCATGAGGACTTTCAAGTTTTTAATAGAGACACGATCAGATCCCATACGTCCTGCCATGCGTTTTCCTTTCATTACGCGTTGCATTCCTCCGGCTCCGATTGATCCTGGTTCACGTTCAGAGTGTTTTTGTCCGTGACTGCGTCGTCCTCCGTGGAATCCATGACGTTTTACTACTCCTTGGAATCCTTTACCTTTTGAGATACCTGCAATGGTAACGATATCACCTGCAGAGAAAATACTTGCATCAATTACCTGACCACGAGTGTAGTCTGATACTGATTCTGGAATAAATTCTGTAACATAACGGAAATTTCCTAAATCACCAAAGTGACCACGAACTGGCATTGTTATATTTTTCTCTCGTTTAGTTCCTGATGCGATTTGAACTGCATCATAACCATCTGGGCCTGTTGCTGTTTTAACTTGAGTAACTGTTGCCGGAGTAACAGAAATCATAGTTGCAGCTTGAGCGTGACCGTTTTCATCAAAAAACTGTGTCATACTCATTTTTGTTCCTAAAATAAATTTCATATGGGTAGCATTATCTTATCAGTGGTTATATATAGCATTAGATTCCGTCTATATTGTTTTGTTTCCCGTAAGAACACTTTCTTTTGTGGACGCAGCGAATGCGAAGGAACAAAAAAAGTAGTTCTGCAGGGAAAAAGAAACAATACAAGAAATGAAATCTAATTCATCTACAACATGATCTAGTTTTAATAATAAGAAAGCATAATAATAATTACTATCTCTCTCGTAATAATTCAAGATTTGAATTATTACGAGAAAAAGTAATTACTTTTTCTCGAGTACCAATTATTGATAAGACGCAATGATTAAATACCAGAGTGCATTATGCAGTCATTTTAACATCAACCTCTACCCCTGTAGGGAGATTTAATGTTTGGAGAGCCTCTACCAGTTTAGGAGTAGGGTTCATAATATCGATGAGACGTTTATGTACGCGTATTTCGAATTGTTCACGAGCGTCCTTGTGTACGAATGTCGAACGGTTTACGGTATATTTTTTAATCTCATTTGGTAATGGAACTGGTCCACGAACTTCGGCTTCATAACGTACTGCTACTTCCATAATTTGTTTAATAGAAGCATCGAGGATTTTACTCTCGTACGCACGAACTCGGATTCGTAGTCGCGGTTCTGTACCTGTTTTTTTAATATCGGCCATAGTGTTGTGTTGCAAGTATTAAACTTACGCAATTATTTTTGTTACCACACCAGCACCGACAGTTCTACCTCCTTCTCGGATAGCGAATCGCTGTTTATCTTCGAGAGCAATAGGAGCAAGTAATTTAACTGTTACTGTTACAGTATCTCCTGGCATAACCATTTGAGTTCCTTCAGCAAGTTTTACTTCTCCTGTTACGTCAGTTGTACGAACGTAGAATTGAGGTTTGTATCCATCCACGAATGGTGTATGACGTCCTCCTTCTTCTTTCTTGAGTACGTAAATTTCACATTCGAATTCTGTATGAGGTTTAACAGATCCTGTTTTAGCAAGAACTTGACCACGAGTAATGTCGTCTTTCTTAACTCCACGAAGTAGAATTCCTGCATTGTCTCCTGCTTGTCCTTGTTGTAGTTGTTTGTTGAACATTTCTACTCCTGTTACAGTTGATTTAACTGTGTCATGAATACCTACGATTTCGATTTCTTCACCTACTTTGATGATTCCTCGTTCGATTTTACCGGTAACTACTGTTCCACGTCCTTCGATAGAGAAAACGTCTTCGATAGGCATGAGGAAAGGTTTATCAAGTTCACGAACTGGTTCAGGAATGTAAGTATCGAGAGCTTTAACGAGTTCCAATACTTTTTGAGCATATGGATCTGAATTGTCTTTAGATTCGAGAGCTTTAAGTCCTGATCCGCGGATGATTGGAGCATTGTCTCCATCATATCCGTTTTTAGAAAGGATTTCTCGGAGTTCCATTTCAACCAAGTCAAGCATTTCTTCGTCATCAACCATATCGCATTTATTAAGAAATACGATGATTTGAGGTACTCCTACTTGTTTTGCAAGGAGGATGTGCTCACGAGTCTGTGGCATCGCACCATCAGTAGCTGCTACCACGATTACCGCACCGTCCATTTGAGCGGCTCCTGTAATCATGTTTTTAATGTAATCCGCGTGCCCTGGTGCATCGATGTGTGCATAGTGACGAGTTGGAGTTTCATACTCGTTGTGAGAGAGGGCAATAGTAATTCCGCGTGCTTTTTCTTCTGGGGCTTTGTCGATACCATCGATACCAACAAGTTTAGCTGAATAGCCATTTCCTTCACGTGCAAGCACGTTCAAAATAGCCGCTGTTAACGTAGTCTTTCCGTGGTCAACGTGTCCAATTGTTCCCACGTTTACGTGAGGTTTTGAACGATCAAAATCTGCTGCCATATAATGTTTATGCAGTAGTATATACTCAGCGTCACGGAACCGTTATAAAATAACGATATGTTGCATGATACTGGCGATATATAGTTCCCGCGATTATTACTAATAAACCCAAGTAATCTAGCAGTTTTTGGAAAATAAGTCAAGAAAAAGGACATATAAAAACAGGGAAAAGCTTTGCTTTTCCCTGTTTTTATAAATTGTTACGATAAACCTTGAAAATTAAGACTATTTTCGAGATTTGATAACTTCATCGGCAACGTTTTGTGGAACAATATCATAACGAGAGAATTCCATTGAGAACATTCCACGACCTTCAGTCATAGAACGGAGACTACTCATGTATCCGAACATTTCTGACAATGGAATAATACAACGAATTGTTTTAACCATTTCACGATCATCTACTCCTTCGATTTGACCTCGTTTAGATGAAACGTTTCCTGTAATATCTCCGAGGAATTTTTCTGGAACAGTGATCTCAACGGCCATCATTGGCTCGAGCAATACTGGACGAGCTTTTTCTACGGCTTCTTTTACGGCTTGCATTGCAGCAAGTTTGAACGCAATTTCACTTGAATCCACATCGTGAGATGATCCATCATATAAATCAACCTTCAAATCTACCATTGGATACCCAGCGAGAATTCCTCGTCCCATGGCTTCACGAACTCCTTTTTCAACAGCTGGGATGAATTCGTTTGGAATTACTCCTCCCTTGATATTGTTATGGAATTCAAGTCCGTTTACTCGTTTAGCAGATTTTGGTAGGTCTTCTACTGCAATAGAGTAATCCAGTGGTGAAATACGCATTTTAACATGTCCGTATTGTCCTTTTCCTCCTGATTGTTTAACATATTTGTTTTCAACATCAGCAGAACTGGTGATGGTTTCTTTGTAGGCTACTTGTGGGCGACCTGTGTTGGCTTCTACATTGAATTCTCGTTTCATACGATCTACGATAATGTCGAGGTGTAATTCTCCCATTCCCCAGATTACGGTGTCTCCTGTTTCAGGATCGGTTGCAATACGGAATGTTGGATCCTCATCAGCGAGACGGTTCAATGCCATACCCATTTTTTCTTGATCGGCTTTAGTTTTTGGTTCGATTTTCAAACTGATTACTGGTTCTGGGATTTTAATTTCATCAAGGATGATAGGATTTGCAGGATCACAGAGAGTATCTGACGTTTTAACGTCTTTAACCCCTACGAGTGCAATAATATCTCCTGCATTGGCTTGTTTGATTTCTTCGCGTTCGTTCGCATGCATACGCAAGATTCGTCCGATGCGTTCCTTGTTACCTGATCTGGTATTTAATACATATGATCCAGCGTCCAATGTTCCTGAATAAATACGGTAAAATACAAGTTGTCCTACGAATGGATCGGTTGCAATCTTGAAAGCAAGTCCAGCCAATGGCGCTGTATCGTTTACTTCGCGAGAGATTTCCTCACCTGTATCTGGATGAATTCCTTTTGGAGCTGGGATATCGAGCGGTGATGGGAGATAATCTACCACAGCATCGAGAACGAGCTGTACACCCTTGTTTTTCAACGCTGTACCAGTAAATACTGGAACTAATGTATTAGCGATAGTTGCTCTGCGGGCTACGGCTTTCAAATCTGCTAATGGGAATTCTAATTTTCCATCGAGGAATTCCATCATCATAGCATCATCGTTTTCTACGATTTTTTCAACCAAAATAGCATGGTATTTTTCAACATCTGATTTCAAGTTTTCTGGAATTGGAACCTCGGTAACTGTTGTTCCCATATTTCCCTCGAAATGATAAGCCTTTTTCTCTAATAGATCAATTACTCCAGTGATGTTTTCTTCTTCTCCGATTGGGATTTGGAATCGTACGGCTTTTTTCGTTAAACGAGAGAGAATTGACTGAAATGATCGTTCAAAACTCGCTCCGGTACGGTCGATTTTGTTAATAAAACAAATACGAGGAACGTTTCCTTCGTCTGCATAACGCCAGTTTGTTTCTGATTGTGGTTCTACTCCGGCTACACCGTCAAATACCACTACTGCACCATCGAGTACACGCAATGATCGACGAACCTCAATAGTAAAGTCAATGTGCCCAGGAGTATCGATAATGTTAAATCGATGATTGAGATCTTTATTTTCTTTGTCATAGGTAGGAGTCCATGAACAGGTAGTTGCAGCCGCAGTAATGGTAATACCACGTTCTTTTTCTTGTTCCATCCAGTCCATCGTAGCTGAACCGTCGTGTACTTCACCGATTTTGTGTGACATACCTGTGTAGAACAAAATACGCTCAGAGGTTGTTGTTTTACCAGCATCGATGTGGGCAATAATACCAAAGTTTCTGGTTTTTTGTAGTGAAAATTGACGATTCATAAAAATACATTGAAAATAAAGAGTAATAAAATTACTGGTGACAAGGTTTATAAGCACAAGTACCAATAGATACACGATACTCTATCATAGATGTAGTAAATAATCAAATAAAACAAACACAACAAAAGGCGAAATCAGAGATTCCGCCTTTTTGTATTTAATTGATTAGTAAAATTTCCTGTAATATGGAATCCCAATTACCACTCCAATTTGGATTCCACCGAGTCTTTTTTTCTCATATGAGTTGTAGTTCATATCAAAACTTCCTCGCATTCCAACATAACAATTAATATTGTACTGGAATTTTACAGAAAAAGTACAGTCGCTATACATTCTCTGTGGATCCTTGACCCATAGATTATGTACAAAAGAATTGACTTGAACTCCAAATCCGATAGCCATTTTTCTTTCTACGCTTCTCCAAAATTCAGCAAAAAGCAATCCGTCTGCACTGTTACCCAGATGGGTATAGCGTAATTCTACATGAGTATACCATTGCTCATTTTGGAAAAGGAATGATGAGCCACCATGTGCTGACGTATTAGGTGTATTAATCATAAATTCACCCGACAGGTTATTACCTATCAATAATGAATCTGATATAAAGCTTATTCCAATATATGGAGTAATGCTCCAGCTATTTTTAGAATACTTATGACTTTCTCTATGGGTATATCCCGCAGAAATTGTCGTAAATTCACGGATGATATTTCTATCAACCATAATGGAGACTGGAATTATCGGTAATAGATAGCGAGCCTGTATTCGCTCAAAAAAAATGTTTTTATCGAAATCTCTCATAACGAGAGAGCCGATAATCTTATTTTCAGGGATTGCTGTAGAATTTTTACCACAGCGACCCTGTGCATTTACTGTTAAGGTACCTAATATAAGAATACCCATTAGAAATTTTATTTTTTGTTTCATTTTTATGTAGATTTATTTGTATACCATTATACATAAAAATGAATATATGTCAATATATCTATATCTATCTGTATATCACACTTAAAAACTTGCTTTATATTTCATATGTGCTATAGTATTTATGTTTTTTTCATAAGTTGTGTGTTTAGGGGGAAACCCCAAGGGCCCGATGGTGGTAGATGTTTACGGACATTTACCACTTGGGTCTTTTTTTATGTTTTATTTTTTTATCAAAAAAGCCGTTACATACTGTAACGGTTTTTAAATTATTTTGATGGAGATTAATCAGTATAGAGTATATGCTCTTTACCATTACTATCAACTCCAAGTATTTGAAAAAAATCATAATCATCACGATCATCTGCAACTGGTAACGACCAAGTGATTTTACATTTATTCGGATTAATTTCCGAATAATCAACAGTTTTAAGAATTGTTTGTCCTTTTTTCAAATAAAACTTGATAGGGAAATTACTTTCCTCTGGATATGATTCCTCAGCAAGGTTTTCTATACATCTGGGAAGAACAACTACCCAGTACATGTTATTATCGTACACATAGAAATGAACTTGTGTATTTTTAATAACATCATCTAGTGTAATAAACTTCCAATTATATGGAGTAACTATAATAGGTTGTTCATTTCCCGGCTTTGTCTGCCTGATAAAAGTCGTTTGAGCATGGACTAGCGTAGTACAAACCAAACAAAACATAAGAATTAAGTTTTTCATGATTTTCTATTTTTTATTAAATTTTTAAATTTATGAGAGTATATCATACATAGTACTATATAATCAACACACAAACAGGCGGAATCTTTGATTCCGCCTGTTTGTTATATGTACTATTTTACTTGGTTTATTTTATTTGCAATTGAAATAAATGTCTTTGCATCTAAACTGGCTCGTCCTACGAGCAATCCATCTGCACCGCCTGTTGTAATATACGATTGTGCATTATCAACATCAACTGATCCACCAAATACAATAGGAATTGATTGAACGAGTTTTATATCGTATTTTAAATCAAGCAGTGTTTTACGGATAAATGCAATCATTATTTTACATTCATCTGGTGTACATGTTCGTTTTGCATTACTACCAATAGCCCAAACAGGTTCATACGCAATAACAATACGCGACATATATTCTACTCCAAACTTTTTAAACAAAATTGCTAATTGATTTTGTATTACCTCAAAATATAAATGATTTTTATCACGCGATGTTTCTCCGATACAAATAATAGGAATCAGTGGTTGTTGTAATATACAGAGTGCATTTTCACGAATTTCATTATCAGTTATTCCTCTGGCTCGTTCTTCTGAATGTCCTATGATGATATATCTGGCGCGACTATTAAATACCATTTCTCTGGTTATGAGACCTGTTTGTACTGATTTACTTACATCTATTAATCCCTGTGTTCCTAATACAACATTACGACTAATTACTGATTTTCCCAGTAATCCAACATAGATCATTGGAGGACAAATAATTGTTTCCAAGTTTTTAAAGGGTATGAGTTTTTTTGAAATTGTTGTAAATAATTTTTCAGCACCGGTAATGCTGGTGATTTGATTTTTCCAATTTCCAATGAGTAGTGGTTTTTTATGTTTCATATATTTATTATATCAGAATATACAAGTATCACAATTTAGAACAACAAAACACGCGTGGGCGAAGCCCACGCGTGTTTTGTTGTTGGTTTTGAGGGTCTCAGTTCTCATTACCAATAATTCAAACTAGTTTACTGCGTCTTTTAATGCTTTTCCAGGTTTAAACTTTGGAGCATTTTTAGCTGCTACTGGAACTTGTTCTCCTGTTTTAGGATTACGAGCCATACGAGCTGCTTTTTTAGTAACAGAAAAGATTCCGAAACCTGCAATTGATACATCATTACCAGCTTTCATACTAGTAGTAATAGCGTCAAAAATAGATTGAACGATTTCTTCGGCAGCTACCTTGGTACCTCCGATTTTTTCGTGAACCATTTCTGCGAGCATTGCTTTATTCATAGTGTTAATTTTCATTAATCTGATAAACACACTTGATTATTCAAGTAAACCCATTATATACCAATACGGAAAACAAAAGCCATATTGACATAATGTGAAATATTATGTTTATATTATTTACCTTTTTTCTGATAGAACCAATAAAATATACAACTATACAAAATAATCACGTAGAATACTGGAATATGTTGTACTATTATAACTTGGAAATAATTACCAATAACCGTTACAATACTAATAATACTATGAGCAATAATGTATAATGGAAAACCCAGTATTGTCGCTAAACCATTATAAAACAAGGATATAATCACTAATCCATATCCACCGATAGTCAGTAATCCAATCCATGGAACAACGAGAATATTGAGTAATATTCCAATTGGACTAAAACTCCCCATAACAACAGCAATATACGGAATTACCGGCAATGATACGCCAAATGTTTGCGAAACTACTTCTCGTAATCCAAAACGCTCTGGTATCCGTACCATATAATCAGCCAATATTGGAGCTAAAAACAGTACTCCAATGGTTGCGAGCAGTGATAAATGAAACGATGCATCGTGAATGACTTGGATTGGATTAATCAGAAACATCACAAAAATAACCAGTCCGATGACTCGATACATACTGTTTTTCCTGCCCAATACATATCCCATACAACCAATACTGAGCATGATCCACGCTCGCACCGATGGTGCAGTAAATCCTGTCATCATTACAAACAATAATGAACCGATAATCATCGCAGTATATTTTGTCCGATATCCAAACGATCGAAAGAAAAATCCAACCCATAATGCCAATAATGCAATATTAGATCCAGATAGTACCATAATATGAATGAGTCCTGTCGTTCTAAAATATCCGAGCATTTCACTGGTAAACAATGACTGATCACCGAACATAATTCCAGAAAACAATGCTGATTCTGGCATAGGAATAACAGACATGAGATTATTTCGTAAATACGATCGCAAGTCCAGTAACCATGTTCTGATTGTTATGAGGAATCCAGTATCTCTCCCTTCTACTGTAATACTGGGTTCGTACATCGAACCATATACATCATGGATTGCAAGATATTCATCATATGCAAAATTGATTCCTGTATCAGTAATAAATGGTTCTATCTGTTCTAGTGTACCATGGACAGTTATTCGATCACCAAAACGAATATTGCTCGGCTTGGTCACGGTTATCAGTACACGATCATGAGTATTTGAGGATATACTGTCACCGTTTATTGTTTCTGGTCGCACAGTCAGTTTAACCGTAGTAAATCGTTCATCAGGCATGGTACGAACTGTCCCTGTGATGGTTATTGTTTCATCATAATAATCAGGTAGTATTTGTGGACTATGGTTCGTAGTATAATTTTGATAATAGACTAACCCAAATATACAAACACATACTATAATTAGTATTCGTTTCACTGTTACAAACCAGTTCATAGAACAAGTATATCAAAAATATATAAACAAAAAACCGCTTGATAAACTCATAATCAAGCGGTCTGTGTATTTATATTATTACAGACTTTGTTCATTACGAACCGAGCGTCTGGTATGAGCTCTATTAATTTTTTATAACCAATTGAGTATCTTTAGATACAAAAATAAGTTGTTTTTTTAATCTGGTTACAAAATACTCATCTAAACAAATTTCATTCACAACCTTATCACCAAGATTGCCTCTGTAAGATATTGCATTACTGGCATCTCTGAATATTATCAAAAAGTTTTTATAAAAACCTTTTGTTTCATTTACAGAGAATATTTTTTCTTCACCACTTTCTTTTACAGAAAATGATTTTGAGACACTTTTCTTGGTCCGATAGATTAGATCACCTACGAGGTGTGATTTGTATCTGAAAATAGAATTTAATCCTTCAAGTAATAACAGTGAATCATTCTTGGAAATTGGCGAGACATATGTCTCTAATGCTCCAGGTAGTACGGTCTTTGATTTAGTTACTGGTATAATCATTTCTGATTTTTTTAATGTCGCAACTGATGCCGTAATTTGCTCCTGGTTTTCTATTTTGTAACTTTTTGCTTTATTTACTGGTACTAATACCAGTTTTTTGTTTTTGATAGTAATATTAATTACCTCATCATGTGTCGTGGCAACCTGTTTTTTTGTTACCAGTTTTTGTTCTGGTGTTGATTCTTTACTGTTTCGTATTCCGAAATTGCTCGGCATCGTTAGATCGCAAAGCATAAATGCCTCTGAAAGGGGCATGCCCATACGAGGAGTGCCTACTGCGAATACTTGTGTGTTTAAAGTTAAAAAAATGATTGTTACGATTGCTGTTTGTACTGATTTTTTCATGTTTTTTGTATTTTATTTTTATTTAATTTGGTTTATTTAATTTTCATCTTATATAATACACAAAAAAAACATCCTGTCAACTACACTGACAGGATGTTTGAAATATTGGTTTTATAATCAGTAAAACTACCGTGAAACAATGGTATTTTCAGACTGTCTGCAAAACTCGTAGCAATCACGTCACAGCGTTCATTTCCTGATATTCCTGCATGGCCTCGGATATGATGAAAGTGTAGTTTATATGACTTGGTCAGTAAATCACGCAATCGCGCCATTTCCATCCATAATTCCTGATTGAGTACTGGTTTTTTATTAGCAGTTTTCCAATTGTTTTTTTGCCAACCATGTATCCAAGCAGTAATCCCTGTAACCACATAAGATGAATCACTATAGATATGGATTTCTGTTTGGTCTACATAATCTGGTTTGTGATTTGCAATATACTCAAACCCTGCAATAACAGCAGTCATTTCCATAATATTATTTGTGGTGAGTTTATTATATCCGCCCAATTCTCTGACATTATTATCTGTAATAATAATCGTTCCATATCCACCATTCCCAGGATTTCCCCGAGACGACCCATCTGTAAACATTGTAATTTTTTTCATATAACTATAATTGTAACATAATTAGATAAAAGACATAAACAAAAAACCACTTCATAAGTGCAATTTTACACAATATCCACGATTTTCAGTCGCAGTTCAGACTTGCCGCGGAATACTGAATAATCAAACTCACCATAGAGATTAATGTTGTTTCCGACTTGTAATTCTGTTCTAAAACTGTTTTTATCTGCATACCATTGTATAGCCTTTACTTGCTTTGTTCCATCAGTCACCACGATTTCCAAGTGTTCCATCGTTTTACCAAACTGTCGTACAGAAATTAATTGTACAGAAGGAAATAAAAACACAGGTACAGGATTACCAACACCAAACGGTGCCAGTGTTCGTAATTCTTGATAATGCCGTGTCGTAATATCTGACAGGGACAAGATTTGATCATAAGTAAGTTTTATATTTTCTGGTACTGAGTCTACGGTACTCATGATATCTGTATGTGCATTGATCAATAATTGTTCCAGTTTTTCTATATCAGAAAACGGTAATGCAAAACCACCGGCTTCGGTATGTCCTCCGAAATGTGAAAATATATCAGAACATTTATGCATCATGTCGGTAACTGATATTGTTTTATTGCCACGGACTGAGCCTTTGACTATTTCGCTGTTTCCGCCACTGCCCCATACGAATACCGGTTTGTTATACTTGTCTACGATTTTTGATGCAATAATTCCGAGCACTCCCACAGGCCATAGTATATCTCCAATACAAATAATTGCAGGAATATTCTCATGCGTGTATTCTGTAAACCGTTCATCGACAGTTATCATAATATCTCTGACTATTTTTTTGCGTTTATCATTTAAACTGGACAAGTTTTTTGCAAGAATTACCGCATCACGAGGATTTCTGGTTTTGAGCGTATGATATGCATCGATCGGATGTGCCATACGTGATGCAGCGTTTAATTTAGGAGTAATCGAAAACACAATATCAGTCTCAGTGAGGTTTGACAGTGTTGTTCCAGAATCACGGAACAATTCTTGTAATCCTGTTCTGGTATTCTTACCGAGAATAATCATACCGTAATATGCCAGTATTCTGTTCTCGCCGATCAATGGGACCATATCAGATAATGTTGCAATCGCAACCATATCGAGCAACCATTTAATCCCTGTAGTATGTTTATCAATAGCATAACTTGATTTAAAAGTTTTTAGCGATTCCGATACTTGATGATTTAAAGGAGTATGTATTCCCGATAAAAACTGATGCATACCACAAACCAGTTTAAACACGACACCTGATCCACAGAGATTCGGATCTGGATATTCCCCAATTCGGGGATGCAAGATTGCATATGCAGATGGTAATGTTACTGCAAAATCATGATGATCAGTTACGATCACCGGTATACCGATACTGTTTGCATAATTAATTTCATCAACTGCAGTAATACCCACATCAATCGTGATAATGAGATCGGTACCATCTGTTTTACATTGATCGATTACATGAGTATGTAATCCGTAACCCTCGTCATGTCGGTGCGGGATATAGGTCGTGTAATTGTGAAATCCAATCATATCAAAATAATCAGACAATACGACAGATCCTGGAATACCGTCAGCATCATAATCACTGTAGATACAGATTTTTTTATTTTGCGCTATTAATTCTGTGATGAAGAGTACTGCAGTTTCCATATCACGCATCAAATATGGATTATGCAATTTTTGATAATCTGGTTTTAGAAATTCATTTTGTTTTTGTTCATCATTCCCTATTCTTTGTTCTAATAGTGTTTTTTGTAATTGCTCTGGTGTCATAGGGTCTATCGTAGCATACAAATAGAACAAAACAAAAAGCGAAAATCCTTCGGATTTTCGCTTTTTGTTTTTAATGTCGTGATTACCACGCAAAGTGAGCAAAGGCTTTGTTGGCTTCTGCCATTTTGTGAGTGTTATCTCGTTTTGTGATAGCTGCTCCAGTGTTATTGTTAGCTGCCATTAACTCATCTGCGAGTTTGATGTGCATTGCTTGACCTTTTTTAGATCGAGCTGCTTCGATAATCCATCGTGTAGCGAGTGCTAAACGACGTTCTGGACGAACTTCACGAGGAACTTGATAGTTAGCTCCACCGATGCGGCGTGAGCGAACTTCGGTCAATGGTCCTGCGTTTTTAATAGCATTGTCGAAAACTTCGATTGGATCAGTGTTTGTTTTCTCACGGATGATTTCAAATGCTCCGTATACAATAGCGCGAGCAGTTTCCTTTTTACCATCCCACATTACTGTGTTAATAAACTTGGCAAGTTTAAAAGAGTTGTATTTAGGGTCCGGAGTTGGGATATTACGATTGGGTACTTTCTTTCTCATAATGATAGATATTATTTAGCTGCTTTAGGTCGTTTCGTACCGTAACGAGAACGAGAGTTCATTCGTTTGTCGACCCCTTTTGCATCCAGTACTCCGCGGACAATAGTGTAACGTACCCCGATAAGGTCTTTTACACGTCCTCCACGAATCATAACTACTGAGTGCTCTTGCAAGTTGTGTCCCATACCTGGGATGTAGGCAGTTACTTCCATACCGTTAGTCAAACGAACACGGGCGATTTTACGAACCGCTGAGTTTGGTTTTTTAGGTGTGGTGGTGGTAACCTTGGTACATACTCCTCGTTTAAAAGGAGCAGGATAGGTTGTAGAACGGTTTTCCAAGTGGTTAAATCCACGACGTAGAGCAACTGCTTTAGATCGAGAGGTAACCTTGGTTCGTCCTCGTTTTGCTAACTGGTTTATTGTTGGCATAATTGATAGTAATATATAAAAATAAGGTGTAAAATTCTCGGATGTTAATCAGCTAAATCAACATTGCCCGACCGACAACATGCCGGTGCCTACACATAGACCGTTACTGTATACCATAGAACTGTTTTTTATGCAAATATTAAAACACAATAAAACACGCGGGAAAGCAAAGCTTTCCCGCGTGTTTTATTGTGTTTTCTACAATGTTATATTCTCATTAATAATCCCACTGTGGATTTCCATGGTTTTACTGGTGTATACCTTGTCATATCCACCAGTCGCATTTTTCTGTTCTACCGTAATATAATATTCACCATTAGGTACTAATATATAGTATTGTCCTAATTCATTGGTAATGCGATGCGCAATTTCAATATTTAAATGAGCATTATATACACGCACAATAGCACTACGGAGTGGTTTACCTGATTGAGTGATTTGTGCAGTATGCACACCACCTAATCCATATAATGACATAATACCAAGTACCATATATAGACTAGCAATAATAATATTCCAAGTATTTGGTGAAAAATACAAAATCACCATCGAAGTAATAAACCCTGAAACGAATAATGCTTTAAATACAAAATACCAGAATCCTTTGTTATGGGTAAAATATTCTAATATTCCTGCACGTTTTTTCTTTTCATCTTCGTTCCAATCTGTTTCGATTTTATCCATAGGAATATTGAGTGTGAGAATCTGATCTTTGTTTTGGTCATTAATCGTAAAGACTTCACCAAAGTATAAGTCTTTGTACACAATATCTGAACTCTGTCCTGCAAGAATTTGTGATGGGAAACGATAATGAGTTTTATTGGCAATCATTTTATAATTCCCAGGCTTGAGAGCGAATCCATAACGACCTTCCATATCAGTGGTTCGTTGATCGATCTCCTGTCCTGTATCCGCATTAATAATTATTACAATTGCAGGATCAAGAGGTTCTTTACTTTCTGCATCATACACAATACCCCATGGTTTTTTCAGAGCAACAAATGGTATTGTATAAATTACATTTCCAAGTCGAACGAGAAATCCAGGTAGACTACCCATGAGTCCCAGTAATGCCAAAGCAGTAGCAAGTATCGGAACAGTATTATCTGATTTAGTCAGTATAGATGATAATTTATTTATTGTAGTAATTACTGCATCAATAGGTTTAAGTGAAGGAGGTTCTAAACCAACAGGATCTATTGGTGGGTTTATAATTACCGGACAATCTGCTGTAGTTAATTGTATTCCTGCAATATTAGGACATTGATCTAAAACAAAATTATATTCACTGTTATCAGACGGTGATCCACAACCAGGATCTGCAGGAAAATCTATTAATCCATCTCCATCATTATCAATCAAATCAGAACATGCATATGGACTCACAGGTATAATAGGAGTACATATTCTTGAAACTGCAGTATAGCCAATAGGTATACTGGTTTGTATTCCTGCTATATTTGTACACATATCAGTTGGAGGTAGTGACCCGCCTCCACCTCCTGGAGGGGTCACTACTGTACATCCATGCCAATCAGTTTGTACATGTTTTGTAGATACATTTGGATCAAAATGGATCCATCCATAATTTTGACTCCATGCATATCCAGAAAAATCTCCTGTTGCAGTATCAATAGTTACTCCACCACGAGTTGGATTAAAATTAATCCAACCTGTATTTTGTCCCCATGCATATCCAGATAATACTCCAGAACAGGTATTCGTAATTCCTGCGCGACTCGGATTGAGATTAATCCAGCCAACTGTTTCGCCCCATATCGTACCTGTTACTGCTGTATCAGTTACACTCACCGCTGTTCCATTAGTTGGTTTCCAATTTATTTGATCTTTTGTTAAATCTGCATCCAAATCTAAATCTAAAAATGAAGCCGTGTTATACGTAGCAGAAATAGGTGCAGCAAAAACGTTCGTAGTAAAACTTGAAAACAAAGATAGAGTAATACCTGATACTATTAAAAAATTTTTCAGAGAAATCATAGTGAGATAGTTAATATGAACAGTATATAGGATACACCCTACACTAGGCAAGTTAGTTTTGCCGAAATCAAATGTTTATGATATGCTCGAATCATTATGAAAACAACCATCACTAACCTCCCTAATAGTCGTGTTTCTATCGCCAGTAGTATTACACTAGAAACATTGAATACTTATAAATCAAAAGCCCTCGCTGATTTACAAAAATCAGTTAAAATAGACGGTTTTCGTCCTGGTTCAATCCCTGAAAATGTATTACTCAAGAATGTAGGTGACATTGGACTCATGGAGCATATGGCACAATTCGCATTAACTGATATCTATCCTAAAATTTTATTGGATGAAAAAATCGATGCTATTGGACGACCTCATATTACCTTTACAAAAATCGCTCCTGATACTGATGTGGAATTCACCATCGAAACAGATGTAATGCCTGTCGTAACATTAGGTGATTATAAATCTGTTGCTAAAAAAATAAATGCTAATCCAATCGTCGCAACTGTAACCGACGAAGACGTAGCAGGTGCAGTACTTGAACTCCGTCAGATGCGAGCACATCAAGCCATGCATGATAACGGACACGAACATACTGATCATAATCATGCAAATATTCCAGAATCAGAATTACCTGAATTAAACGATGCATTCGTAAAATCGTTAAGTAGTAGTTTTGAAAATGTAGATGATTTTATGCTCAAATTAAAAAACAATATGACTGTTGAGAAAAACAAAGCCGAAGCAGAAAAACGTCGTATTGAAATGATTGATGGAATTATTGCAGAATCAACCATTGATGTACCTGCGGTGATGACTGATTTTGAATTAGATAAAATGGTAGAACAATTAACAGGCGAACTCGCTAATTCTGGATTAAAGTTTGATGATTATCTTAAAATGATTAATAAAACTCAAGATGAATTACGAATAGAGTGGACAGAAAACGCTAATAAACGAGCAAAAATGCAAATGGTTTTTGACAAGATTTCTGAAACAGAATCTATTAAACCAACTGATGAAGAAATCAATGCAGAAGTTGTAAAAATGATGGAAATGTATCGTGACCACGGAGACATTGATGAAAACCGTGTACGCGCATATGTAATCCAAGTTCTCACCAACAGTGCAGTACTGGCATGGTTAGAAAATCAGAACTAATAGGTTGTAAACTTATAACAAAACACGGGGGAGGCTACGCCTCCCCCGTGTTTTGTTATTCTTGAAAAATATGGTATATATAAACCATTATGTCATACCTCATACCAACCGTTATCGAAAAAACAAATATGGGCGAACGCGCTTATGATATCTATTCACGATTATTAAAAGAACGTATTATTTTCCTCACTGGTCCAATCGATGCAGATATGGGCAATATCGTTGTTGCGCAGTTGCTTTTCTTGGAAAATGAAGATCCAAAACGAGATATTACATTATATGTAAACTCTCCCGGAGGACACGTTACTGCAGGAATGGCTATTATCGATACGATGAATTTTATTAAATGTGATGTATCTGTCGTATGTATCGGTATGGCGGCATCAATGGGTGCGATGATACTGTCAGCAGGAACCAAGGGTAAACGATATGTATTACCAAACTCTGAAATTATGATTCATCAACCACTCGGTGGTGCAGAAGGTCAAGCTTCAGACATTGCAATCGCAGCAGAAAATATTCTCAAAACCCGCAGCGTCCTCTATAAAATGCTCGCAAAAAACACTGGCAAGACATTGGCGCAAATTGAAAAAGACGCAGATCGTAATTACTGGATGAATGCAGACGAAGCCGTAAAATACGGTATTGTCGACAAGGTTATTAGCAAGAGATAAAACAAATCAAGTAAAACACAGAAACGAAAAAAGGCAATCACAAGTGATTGCCTTTTGCTGAATACAGCTTTTGGTTTTAATCCATTTCTTTTTCTAATTGATTTGGATTTACTTCTTTTTTAGAAAAAGAATCACATAAATAATAACATGTTGCTCCCATAACTTGCATGAGCAAAGTAATACATATTAAAAAATTAATATTATCTAAAAATTGAAAAATTTCCATAAAACTAACTATAAATAAAAATAGTTGTATTAGTATTCCGCAAAAAGAAAAAAACTTTATGGCATCAAGATTTTTAGATGATATTTCCTGTTTTTTACTTAGATGATTACGTTCTACGAATAAAAAAATACCGAGAAATATCATGATTAGAGCTAACAACCTAATCGTATAGAGTGTTGCTGTAACTTTACCCAAAAAAGATAGAGTTAATAAACCAAGAGTTAAAGCAGAGAGACTTAAGCAGAAAAATATTGCGAGATTTTTAACATAATCATTAGATGATAGTTTCATGAGAAAATTATTTAAAGGTGAATATTTACTACAAAGATATATTAAAATTAATTTAATGTCAATAAAACACACGGAAAAGCTTTGCTTTTCCGTGTGTTTTAATAACTTTGACTTTTAATGAATCACTTTTATACAACCCTATTCCCCATTGCCCATTTTTCCAGTTTTTTATAACTGACATTACCACAGAGGAATTGATTGGTTTCTGTATTAATACAAAACGGTAATCCGTCACAATCAGTCCCTGTATTACCAGTCATTTCTATATAGTTTTCAAACATGCGGTAATTAGTTTCCTTGTCAGCTCCTGCCCAAACATCTCTGGTTTCAATATTGATATTCCATTGTTGTTTTAGTTTTTCAATCAATATTTTCATATCCATACATGCAGGACAATCAGTTCCATAAAACATAATTAAATGATTTTGTTTCATACTATTTATTAATCACATGCCAAAACGACATACGCATAATTGATTTTATTAATGAATAGACCAAGTAAATCACAACGATTGAAATAATCACGGTTTGAACTTGACCCAGTCCCTCGGATATCCGATCAAACTTGCCCTCTAATAATCTACCAAGCCAGATGATTGCACTACTGTAAATAATAATTGAAGACAAGTTATAGAATGCAAATTTTTTATATGGTAATTTTGTAGATCCTGCGAGATACGGTCCTACGAATCGTAACTGCATGAGAAATCGACTAAAGAAAATAATTTTACCCATATGACCACTAACCATAGCACCGTGTTTAATTACACTATCTGCAAAAAATTTCGTATAAAACTTTTGTAACCATTTATTATTACTGCGAGCGAGTAGATAGATTAAACTGTCATTTACAAATAAACCGAGAATCACTGCAGGGAGCGTATAATACCAAGTGAGCAATCCAGTACTGGTGAGATATCCAATACCGAGCAAGGTGATTTCCTCGGGAATAGGAATTACAATATTAGAGAAAAAAGCCAAAACAAAAACCCCCAGATACGAGAATTGAATGATTGATTGTAAAAAGGGGATGTTTGTTTCCATATAAATAATTACATTTTTTTAATTTGTGCCTGTAATTTAGCAAGGTTTTCTTTTGCGTACATTGCTCCTGCATACGAATTTTGTGCTGGATCTAAAATATTAGGATTTTGAAACTTTTTAGAATACAAAGCAAACACAGCATCACTTAATTGGAATAATCCTTTATAGCCAAATTTATTAACTACTGAAGGTTTTGTACATCCATAACTTTCTATACGACAGATTGCAGTAAGAGTTTGCAATGACATTCCTGTATTAGTTACGGCATAATTTAAACCTGTTTGAACATTAGCTGGAATTGATCCAGTACTACGTTTTGCTGCTTCTATTTTAGTAGCCCAATATTTAATAAAAACTGCAGGGGTAAGTGTCGACTGTCCTGTTACTTTTTTAACATCTGCAATAGGTGCGTTCCCTGCCATATTTTTATTAATATTTGCATTAGTATATGGATTATTTTGAGGAACATTATTATATCCTTTTTTTGCTGCCCAGAGAATTGCAGGTGCTCCTCCCGGACCTTGCTGATGAGCTAAATAAGCCAAGAATGCAGGGTCGCTATATGAGGCTTCTGTAATAACAATACCTGTAGTATCTAATCCCGTAATACTTGCAACAAAGTCTGGATCATCAATACGATTAATAATCGAAACCTCTGCCAAATCCGGCTGTACATCCAGTAATTGCGGATTAATAGTATTGAGAATTACATAAATAGAAACGAGCAAGAGTAATCCGATAACCACATTTGTAATCTTGTCTTTTAATACACCGCTTTTAGAAACATTATCATCATTGCGCATATATTGAAATCCATACCAAGCAATGAGTAACACACCGAGCAGTGACGCCAATCCAATCGTGAGAAAATAAATAT
>JACCDG011070032.1_pt1 | contig 26131 bp, 18 predicted proteins | sample 7442471 | NCBI WGS metagenome assembly JACCDG01 (sample SAMN15323444, study PRJNA562643) | freshwater metagenome | isolation source: river surface water | place: USA:Blue River Watershed | collected 2017-08-17 | reverse complement strand
TCACGTAAAACCTGTAACACAATGGGATGAATTTCATCGAGCATGTGCAATAACGTTTCCCGCGGAACATCCCGCGCTGAAAATTCTAGTGGTCGGTCACGCACATAACCCGTATTTGCGTACACCGCTCCAAAAAATGTAATTAAGTTCCCCATCAGGTGCAGGAATACATTTCCGCCTGGATTATTAATTCCTTCCGCGACCTGCCAAACATGGCGATCGGAGTGATATAATTCAATCTCTTTTCGAAGGGCTTTCAAATCACGATCGTATAAGGCAATGAGTTCTTTTAGCATCTTTTTTATCAGTTTTTTGACTCGTTTTTCGCTTCCGCGCAACTACCTTTGGCAATCCTCTAAGGTTTGCCAAAGGTTAAGGTTAGAAGTCGACAGCATAGTCCTTCGGAAATACTTGGCCGGTCCATGCCTTCTTCTGCGTCCAGGCTGTTTCGGGGCCCGACCAAAACGGGTGTTCCGCAGGTAAACCCAAGGGCAAAAAGGCCGCCGAAGTCAAGTACATACTTCCCGTGTTGGAATAGCTATCTGCTAAATTCGCCTGTTTGGAGCCAACCAATCCCAGCGTCAACCAACCATCCCGATCAAACGTAGAAGATACAAATACCCGTTTGAAAACCGCCGTCAACGCCGAGCGCACTTGAGCCGGACTGATCTCTGAAGGTAATGCATCCTCCAAAGCCAATTTGGCCAAGGGCTGGAAAAGCCCCACGCGGTAGGTGGAAGAGCGACCCACGACTAAAAATGTCCCCTCCGGCGAAATGTAACGCTCTTGGAAACTGGCATAGCGCTGCATGCGTTTGTAGGCCAAATCAAATTCGGCTTGGGAAAGACGGCCTTTGGCAAGATTAACCCGCATGACATCGATCAACATCGGATGAATCACGTAGCCATTGTAATGATCAAAATGAAACTTTTCCCCATCCTTGTACCAACCATCACCCACATACCAAGATTGGATTTTAGCAATCGCTTGATCGATGCGCTCAGCGTCAAAAGGCTTACCGATGGATAATAAAAAACTCTCAATAGTCGCCGCAAACAAAACCCAATTGTTGTTAGGTGGAACAATTTGACGCATCGTGGTGAATTCACGAATGAAATTCATTTTGGTTTCGGCCGACAGCGGTTCCCACAAAGCGGAGGGGGCTAATAAAAAGGCCTGCGCAAGGAAGGCCGCATCCACGAGCGGCTGTTTGGAAGTGGGTGAACCCCAATACAAATAATCCGAACTCAAGGGATTCGCGGCATGGGCCAAACTAGCAAGCGCCTGAGTTTTCATGCGCCTACGTATATTCGTTTCCTCCCGAGCAGCCCAAGAGCTCTCATCATCCGGCAGGGCGAGAAATGGCGCAATTCCGATCAACATCCGCCCGAATGCCTCCATGTAGGCAACTTCGGAAGGGCGTTTGTCCCAAGTAGGGCTGTAGGCAATGTGCATATTTTTGCGAAGCTCCCCTTTAGCCATATTTGTTAAAATGGGAGCTGAAATTTTATCGAGTAAATTAACCCAATAAGATCGATCAGATTGTGCCAAATTAGCTTTATTCGAATGAAAATTCCATCCAGATAGCAAGCCAACCAGCGTAGATCTTTGAATAAAATTCCGACGGCCGATGATCGATTTCAACATTTCAAAGTTGTTCAATTAATAATTTTCAAGACAGGTTCTGCAAATAACTTTCATCCCGTGGAAGTAATTTACGCTCAAATTTTCAAATAAATGGCTAATGCCGCATACACCTTTGAAAAAGAATATGAAAAAATTAATTGTTCTACTCTCATTTTCATTAGTTAGTCTATCAGTCTTGGGGCAGTCGAAAGGACTAAATTTTCAAGCCGTCATTCAAGATCCGAAAATTCTCGACATCCCTGGCCAAAAAATTTCAGGTCAACCCCTCATAAAAGGGAAGGTGTGGATGAAATTTGAACTTAGAAACTCCCGAGGGGAATTAGATTATTCCGAAATACAAGCAACGAGTACAGATGAATTTGGTTTAGTTAATCTCATGATTGGGAAAGGTTCCAGTCAAGGAATTTCATCCAACAGCCTGCAATCAGGACTTTATTCGAATTTCCAACAAATAGTTTGGGACTCAAACATCAAGAGTTTGTCGGTAAGTGTAAGTTTCGATGAAGCAAAGAATTTCTCCTTAGTGAGTACTCAGACATTAAGTCATACGGCATACGCGTTGTACGCGGAGGCAGTCGACTATAAAAACGTCGCGGGGGCTCCCACTAAATTATCTGATTTTAGCAACGATGTCGGTTATTTAGTTCCCAAAGATTTGAACCCCATTCAAACTCAAATTGAAGCCGTCAGCACCCAAACGGCTAATCAATTTTTATTGGTCGACCAGCGCGTCTCGGACATCAATGAAAAAGTCGCAAGTCAAAGTCAATCCATTACGAAAATCGAAAGTTCCTTGGAAATTCAAGGACAAAAAATGGCCGACCAACAAAGCCAAATTCAAAACAACTACAACCAGGTTCAAAGTCAAATTAGCAACTTAACGACACAAACAAATTCGACTCAAAATAGCGTAAATAACCTGGGTGGGACGTATGAGTCTCTGAGTAATAAATCCGCCGACGGAACCTTAGGTGGGGCGAATCCATCGAATGAACTTTACCCTAGCCAGCGAGCGACCAAATCATATATTGATAATTCAATCTACCAAGCCGTTGGTTCTGGTGTGCCTGATGCAACGACCTTAGCAGCTGGTAAAATCCAGCTTGCGGGAGATCTCGCGGGTACAGCGGCCTCGCCTACGGTTCCAGCTTTGGCCACTAAAGAAAATGCGAGTAACAAGTCGGTCAGCGTTTCAACAGACGGAACTTCCAACACCAAATATCCGAGTGTAAAGGCTGTAAAAGACTATGTGGACGCAGCCACACAGGGCGTAGCGCTACAAGCTACCGTGGCAGGAAAAGAAGATGCGAGTAATAAATCTACCTCCATTACACTTGGGACCTCAGATTCGTATTACCCATCTCAAAAAGCCGTAAAAACCTACGTTGATAACCAAATTTCCTCCGCCACCATCGCAGATGCGGATGCAACGACCAAAGGTAAAATCCAACTCGCAGGGGATTTGTCGGGAACGGCAGCAGCGCCAACGGTTCCTGCTTTGGCCAACAAAGAGAACACCAGCAACAAGTCGGTCAGCGTATCTACCGACGGAACTTCCGACACCAAATATCCGAGTGTAAAGGCCGTAAAAGACTATGTGGACGCAGCCACACAGGGCGTAGCGCTACAAGCTACCGTAGCAGGAAAAGAAGATGCCAGCAATAAATCTACCTCCATCACACTAGGGACCTCAGATACGTATTACCCATCTCAAAAAGCCGTAAAAACCTACGTTGATAACCAAATTTCATCCGCCACCATCGTAGATGCCGATGCGAGCACGAAAGGTAAAATCCAACTCGCAGGGGATTTGGCGGGTACGGCGGCAGCACCGACGGTTGTGAAAATCAATGGCGTATCGTTGGCGGGCCTATCCACAGGCTTGTTAAAGAACACAACGTCGACAGGTTCGCCTTCCATTGCCGTCGCGGGAACTGATTATTTAGCTGCCGTGACGCCAGGAACATCGGGGAATATTTTGACTTCGAATGGCACATCCTGGGTATCATCGGCTCCCATTGCTGGAACCGCGAGCACGCTTCTAAACGCTCGACTCATCTATGGGAATAGCTTCGATGGTTCGGCAAATGTCACGGGAATCATCGCCTCCAATTTTGGGGGTACAGGAAATGGATATACCAAATTTACAGGAGCCTCCGGAACCGAGAAAACGTATACCTTACCGAATGCAGATGCCATCATTTTGACGAATCAAACGGCTGTATCGATCAACCAAGGTGGTACAGGAGCGACCAACAAAACAGCTGCATTTGACGCACTTTCTCCCATGACAGCCCCGGGTGACATTATTTATGGGATTTCGGGAGGATCAGCTGCCCGTTTAGCAAAAGGATCTGAAAATCAAGTTTTGACCATTTCAAATGGTTTGCCAGCTTGGACCACTTCAACAGCGACAGCCCAAGCACAAGATTCCAATGAAGAAGCCAGTGCGACGTTAGGACAAACCAGTTTTACATTAGGTCACACGCCCGCAACAACGTCAAAAGTGCGTATGTACATTAACGGTATTCGCATCAGCAATACCGCTTACACCATCAGTGGAACTACTGTAACCTACGTCCCAACAAACAATGGCGCCTATGATTTAGCCGTGGGCGATCGAATTCAATTTGATTACCAATATTAAACCATGCGAAGTTTTGCCCTCTTTTTTTGCTTTTGTTTAACCGTTGAGGTTTGCTCAGGCCAATTAAGCGACCTCCGTTATTTACCCCCCTTAAAGCAATCAGCCACCATCGCGGTGGCTGACCAAAAAATTTATGTGACTACGCCATCGACGACCAGTTTCTCTGTTGATGTCTACCGCGGTACAAGTACGAGCATTTATTCCACTTTAACGGGTTTAAGCCCCAACACACGCTACTACGTCAGGGCCTACGCAACCAACAAACAAGGAACGAGCTATGGCGAAGAAATTAGCTTTACAACAAGTAACTAATATGAAAAAGGAATTACTAATTATTCTATACGTTCTTTTGGCCCAGATAGGTTTCGGACAACTGAGTGATCTACATTACTTGCCCCCGCTAAAACAAGAATCTTCGCCAAACTACGCCATTTTTGATCATAAATTATACCTAACCACGCCCTCCACAACCAGCTTTGTTGTCGATGTCTACCGAGGTACAAATACAACACCCTATACCTCCGTGACCATCTCGAAATCGGTTGCCGGATCATTCACTTTGCCCGCCACAACCACATCCGCTGAAAACAATATTTCCATGATGGACAACACAAACACAGGGGTCGTGCAATCCATCGGAGGACTGATTTTTAAATCCCGAAACGGAGAAAAGTTTTATGTCAATTACCGAGGAAAATCACCTTCTCAGGCAACATCCATTACCTCCAAAGGTCGTGCTGCCTTAGGGATGGCATTTAAATGGGGAGGCATGCCAAACCGAGGGAGTAGCTATGCGCTTTTAAGTAACTCGATGGGCATCATGGCTACAGAAGACAACACCACCGTCAATATCTTCGGTTATAACCCTGCCTGTACCTTCCGAAATCCGACCAGCGTTTCAGGGATTACCGCGGATGCCATCACCATTACGCTCAACAAAGGACAAAGTTATGTCTTGGAGGCTGCTGTAACAGCGGCCAACTCGCCCAACATCGATGGCTGGATCGGAACATCCGTTACCTCCGACAAACCCATCGCCATGAGCGTAGGACAATTACACGTTCAACCCGTCTTAAATGTGGGCAACCAGGATTGCGGGGCCGACCAAATCATTCCCGAAAATACCTTGGGCCGAGACTACGTTTTCGTTCGAGGAAATGGTGCCGACCAATCCGAATTCGCCATTATCGTTGCGACTCAAAATGGTACCAAAATCTACGTCAACGGCTCCACTACCGAAATCGCAACCATCAACAATGGGGATTATTATGTCATCCCAGGAACCTATTTTTCCACTTCATCCACCACCACGTCTGTACCCGGAGGAAATATGTACGTCAATACCTCCAAGGAAGTATATGCCTTTCAATGTGTCGCGGGCTCTACGGCTACTCAAACCGTCGACCTCAACTTCATCGCCCCAGTCAACTGCCTGCTCAGCAATAAAGTGGATAATATCTCGAACATCACCGACATCGCTGGCTTGACCATGACTGGTGGGATCACCCTCATCGCCTCCACCGCCATCAACGATGCTGACATCGTCGTGAAATATGGCGCCAATACCGTCAGTTTAGCCACCCTGCAAGCCGCCAAAAGATCCGTAGCTGGTACCTCCGAGTGGAAAACCTATTACCTGAATGGTCTTTCCGGAGATGTGGCAGTCTCAGCACCCGGACCCATCGCCGTAGGTTTCATCCTTGTCAATTCCAATGCCGGCGCCTCTGGCTATTTTTCCGGTTTCGAAACCTTACCCACCATCAATGTCAATGTTTCAGGTGACGGATGTCTGCCCGGTTCCACCCTCGTCGCCACAGCTGGTTTCCCTTCTTACGCTTGGTATCGTAACGGAGTCCTCATTCCTGGCCAAACCAACTCCACCTATACCCCTTCCATCGCAGGGGATTACTATGTCATCGTCTCCACAGGTTCCTGTGACTACCAGTCGGCATCTCAATCCCTCTACGATTGCAATCCCGAGGTCGTTACATCCATCACAGCCGATAAAAGCAGTGTCAACTCCGGGGAAACCATCACCTTCTCCATCAAAGCAGCCTACCTCGGTTATGACAACCTAACCAACTTAGTCATCAAAAATCAAATCCCGGCCAATCTGAACATCGTCTCCGCCACAACGTCTTATGGAACTTGGGCGACTTCGGGTTCCGACTACAATTGGACCATCGGCACCATGTACCCCTCCGAGGAGCATCGACTCACCGTGGTCACAACTGTCAAAACACTCAGTACCAATGCAACGCAAAGCTATGTCTTGACCAATACGCAGACACAAACGGATGCCAACAAGATCGTCGATGACCCTTCGGAATCCATTCTGTTCTTAGCCCGGGTAATTCCCACACAATCCAACTTCCCTTCCCATAACAAACAAGTAGGGCAAGCAAACTTCAGCATCACGCCGCCTACTTCCAATAGCGCAGGGGCATTTACCTACGTCAGCAGTGATACGACCGTCGTGAAGATGCAGGGAAATCAGGTCATCATCGTGGGGCAAGGTAATGCCACCATCACCGCCACTCAAGCTGAAACAGCCACTTATGCAGAAAAGAGTATTCAAACCTCCATTACCGTTTTACCTAAAAATGGACTCATCAATTCCGGAAAACTATCCACCGTTAGTGCGCAAGTCGTCAACAAAAATGGCGCCCGGGGATTTGGTTCAGGACATAATCAATATGGGGCGCCCATCATTTCCTTAAACACGCCAACTGTCTACACCAAGGTAATCTCAAGCGTCACAAGCACCAGTGCAAACTCCGGGGGAGTCGTCATTTCACACGGAGGGAAAGATGTGACAGCCCGAGGTATTTGTTGGCGAAGATTACCCGGAGCAACCATTGAACATAATTTTACCACCGAATCCGGAACGCTCGGTGCGTTCAATTCCACCATGACGGGTTTAAGCCCGAACACGCTCTATTACGTCAGGGCCTACGCAACCAACAAACAAGGAACGAGCTATGGCGAAGAAATTAGCTTTACAACAAGTAATTAAACGGAAAAAGAAGCGAATCGAATTAAACATTATTTTTAGTAGTTTTGGCAGATTCATCGCTTAAAAATGACGCTGCTCGCAATCTTTTGGTTCATGTATTTTTTCGTTCACAGTGCCTTGGCTACCCTGTGGGTGAAGGATCGGGTAAAATTCATGAGCCCTTGGCTACACAAATACTACCGCATCCTCTACAATTGCATCGCGATCGCTGGGCTCATTCCCTTACTTTATTGGAGTATGCGCCAGACCATCGCATGGGAAATCCCATTCCACCAGCCCCTCGGAATCCTACTTAGTTTATCGGGTTTGTTTTTCATGCGAAAGGCCTTTCAGGCTTTTGACATACCCGCCTTTCTAGGCCTAAAACCCGAAGTAGATACAGCACTCGTGCGAACAGGTATGTACGCTTATGTACGACATCCGTTATATTTTGCCAGTATCTTGTTGATCGGTGGTTTAACCTTACTATTCCCTAGCAAAAGCATGTTACTCGTCATGGGGATCAGTTATACTTACATTTTGATTGGCAGTAAATTGGAAGAAAGAAAATTGAAAATGCATTTTGGTCAGGCTTATGTGGATTATGCCAAAGAGGTAAAAGCATTAATTCCTTTTGTCTATTAAATCCGAAATTCTTGCCGATACTAAGCTTTTCAGGAATTAGGTAAACCACATAGAATCTCCCAATAAAACGCTACATTTATTGTCCTAAACGGAATAGCCATGAATCCGAACTTTGACGAATTTAAGCGCATCATCACCACGCCCATTTTATTCAAGTTTTTTATCCTGAAAAACTTGTCGGCCGCTTTTTGGTCTGGGCTGAACATCCATCAGTTCGATCAGAATTCTTGTGTAGTCCGCACCAAATTATCTTGGTTCAACCAAAACCCATTTCGTTCCATGTATTTCGCCGTGGAAGCGATGGCGGCAGAGATGAGCAGTGGGATGTTAGCCTATGCACAAGTCCATAAACGCCAACCCGCGGTGAGTATGTTGGTGGAAAAGGTAGAAGCCCAATTTGTCAAAAAGGCAACTGGCACCATTTATTTCACATGCGAGGATGGTGCAGCCATGGAGGCGGCGGTTGATGAGACCGTACGAACTGGCGAAGGAGTCAAATTGGTCTCCAAATCCATCGGCAAAAATCAAGACGGCGTGACCGTCGCGGAATTCACATTTACCTGGAGTTTTAAAGCAAAATCGATATGACACACCCACTTGGCATTTGCCTCTGGTTTGATAAACAAGCCAAAGAAGCCTTTACCTATTACCAATCCGTTTTTTCGGATATCCAGCTGATTTCGGAAAACCCATTTGTGGTTAATTATACGTTGGCCGGTAAGCGATTCATGCATTTGAATGGCGGACCGGAGTTTCAAATTAACCCGTCCATCTCCTTTTTTTACAATGCGGAATCGGAGGCGGAAATTGACGAGATTTGGGCCAAATTATCCGATGGCGGAAAAGTCATGATGCCCCTGAATACCTATCCGTGGAGTAAAAAATACGGCTGGGTGGCCGATCGATTTGGCGTAAACTGGCAATTGATGTTGGAACACGTAAGTGCCGACAAAGTCTATCCGAACATGATGTTCACGGGCGACAACAATGGCAAGTCGGCAGAGGCAATTGCCTATTATACCTCCATTTTCCCAGAATCAAAATCCATCTTCCAGAGTCCGTATGGAGAAGGCGGACAGGATGCGGCGGATCACTTGAGCTATGCGCAGTTTCAATTGAATGGTCAGGTTTTTGGCGCCATGGATAGCTCGCACATGCATGCCTTTCAGTTTAACGAGGGGGTTTCGCATCTCATCATCGCGGATACGCAGGAGGAAATCGATTATTATTGGAATCACTTAACAGATGGCGGGAAGATCGGAAAATGCGGATGGTTACAGGATCGCTATGGCGTATCATGGCAGGTAGTTCCAAGTTGTTTAGGGAAATACATGAATAATCCGGAAACAGCACCGAAGGCAACCTATGCATTCTTACAAATGTCAAAATTCATCATCGCCGATTTAGAAAAGGCGTGTGAAAATTAACTAATTTTGTTGCCCAAATAAACCCAAGGTAATGTCAAAACCCTATGATTTTCTGATTGTTGGCGCCGGCTTTTTCGGCAGTATTTGTGCGAGGGAATTGACCAATCAAGGTTATCGCTGTTTGGTGATTGAAAAACGGGAACACATCGGTGGAAACTGTTACACCCAAAAGCGGGATGACATACATTTGCATGTCTATGGGGCGCATATTTTCCATACATCCAATGAAAAGGTTTGGAATTGGATCAACCAATATGCGAAGTTTAATCACTACACGAACCGCCCGATAGCCAATTACAAGGGGGAACTTTTTGCCTTGCCTTTCAACATGTGGACTTTCAACCAGTTGTGGAACGTCAACACCCCGGAAGAGGCACAAAAAATTATCGCCGAGCAGGGAAAAGACATTGTTGGGGAACCCAAGAATTTAGAAGAACAGGCAATTAAATTAGTGGGTAAGGACATCTACGAAAAACTCATCAAGGGCTACACGGCCAAGCAATGGATGAAGGACCCAAAGGATCTACCGAAGGAGATCATCAAGCGCTTGCCGGTCCGCTATACCTTTGATACGAATTATTTCAACGACCGTTACCAAGGCATTCCGGAGGGAGGATACACGCAGATTTTCGAGAAGCTATTGGAAGGAATCGAGGTGCGCTTGAATGTGGATTATTTGGCGGATAAATCGACCTATCATGCCTTAGCGAACAAGGTCATTTACACGGGACCGATTGATTCGTATTTCAATTATCAATACGGCGAATTAGAATACAAGACGACCCGCTTTGATCATGTGAAGAAGGATTACCCGAACCACCAGGGGGTTGCCGTGATGAACTATACCGAAGCGGAGATTCCGTATACACGCATCATTGAGCACAAGCATTTTGAGTTTAACGAAACGCCGAGTACATGGATTAGTTATGAATATCCGGAGCCATACAAAGCGGAGGTGACGGAGCCCTATTATCCGGTGAATGATCAGACGAATAACGATTTGTTTCAGCAATACCGGGCTTTGGCGGATCAGGAACCCGACGTGTTTTTTGGGGGTCGTTTAGGCGAGTACAAATATTACGACATGCACCAGATCATTGATCGCGCATTGACGATGGTGGAAACTTTTATGGCATAATCCCCTTACCTTTGCCAATCCTCCAAGGTTTGGCAAAGGTAGCGGAGAAAAACATAAGTTTCCTGATATTTTACCCTAGGAGCGCCATCATCTTTTTCGCGATGAAGTTTGTCGCATATTCAGGTGCCAAACGGCATAAGAAATCCATGAATTTCGAGTCCGAGCCCACCAAAATCCGGTACTGATCCGACTCCATTCCCGCCAAAATAATCCGAGCAGCCTCATTAGCTGCCAAGGTTGGCATGGCTGAAGCATCCCCAGCAACTTTCGGCATTTCGATGCCCGAATTCGCCGTTATGTTCGTCGCAATCGCCCCTGGAAATACGACCGAAACGCGAACCGAAGTCCCCTTTAATTCGGCATACAATCCCTCCGTGAATAATTTCACCGCAGCTTTGGCAGCTCCATAAATACTCTGACCCGGCACAGGCAGAAAGCCTCCCATGCTGGAAATATTCACGATGTGCGCTTCCGGACGTTCCAATAAGTGTGGCAGAAATGCCTTGGTGACATTGACACAGCCATAAAAATTCACGTTCATCACCCGCTCCACCTGTTCGAAACTCAGATCATTGACCTTGACAAAAGGCTGAATGATACCCGCATTATTGATGATGCCATCAATCTGACCAAAGTGCTGAATCACCTGTTCGGGTAATGTCAGCACCTTGTCACGATTCGTAATATCCACTTCCAGACCCAAAAATGTCCGATCTGTCGCCGAACAAATCTGTTTCGTTTCGGCCAATTGCGCCGCATGGATGTCCAAGCCCGCTACTTTCCCGCCTTGGGCGATGATCTGATGCGCCATTTCACGTCCCATGCCACTCCCCGCACCCGTAACCAAAAAAACCTTACCTGCAATTTTCATGTTCGTTTATTTTAGTTTGGTCAATTGCACCGGCCCCAATAAACCCGAAGGTTCCATCGGCGTATTTGCCCGAATCATCATCGGCATCGATAAATAGGTAATCTTTTTCGCCCCCGGCTGCGCATCCCCCACCAAACGATTCACCCACGAATTAATCACCTTCAATTCCAAACGGTTATCGCCCTTCACCACAAAAGACGAAATATCCGTCACAAATGGCTGCTTCCAAAGCGTTTGCACCAAACGACCATTCACATACACCTCCACCAAATTCTTCACATCTCCCAGATCTAAACGCACCTGTTCGCCTTTGTTCAATTCAGCAAGCACAAACGTTTTCACATACGTCGCCGCACCCGAAAAATACTTCACTCCCTCATCCGCATGAGTATGCAAGGAAATCAAATTCGCTAAGCTAATTTCTGCTGGCGCACTACGCCCAGCCTGAAAACGGACTTGCCATGGTCCTTCCAAGGGTTGTGTTTCTTGAACTTGAGCTTGCTTCGTCATTCGCGACTGCGCCAACGCTTTACCCTCAAACACCACAAATTGCGCATCCCAAGGACTGAAATTGAACGAAATGATCGTCCGTCCTCCATCCATCACATAATCCGCATTGCGGATTTCACCCGTCTCCGCCGAATAGATCTTCGGATTTTTTCCCGTGATACGGAAGGAAACAGTTGCGCTTTGGCTCTCCGCGGAGCGTGAATTTAACCAGTAAATTTCGCGCGCAGCCTCATGCCGATGTTGGAACAAAACTTCCGCTTCCGACTTCAAAATCTTTACATCAGCTGAAACCTTTGCGTCCGACAAAACCTGACGAATCGCTTTTCCTAAATGCACGTTTGGCAAGGCCTTCAATTGGGCCAACAAAGTCTGAAATTCCTTCGGATTATCCTGCAAACTCGGGCTGCGCTCCGGCATTTGACCCGCTACTTTTCCTCCTTGTTTCGCTAATTCAACTACGCGACGTAGGGTTGACAAGGTCATTTCACGCGCCGTGGAATCCAACACCAAGAGCTGGTAATGACTTCCTCCCTTACTTACATATTGACCTCCCGAAACGGAAATCGCATCGCGCAAGGCGCTCGAATTGACATAATCAAACTCATAGCCCGCCGGAATACGCGGCAATTCGCGCATGGCCAACGACGTGATATTTTGATTTTCCCCGTAGAAATAAAGCACATCCGCCACATTTTTCCCCTGTTGGAGCAAATAGGAACTACGTCCCAAATAATCTGCCCAAACCTTCGCCTGATCCGCCCACGTTTCCTGGCGCGTGAACCATTGGCCAAAAGGCCCCAAGGTCAAGCCGGGGAATAGGTCGTCCTTCGGCTGATGCACAGAGGTATGAATCACAAAACGATTCAAACCCGAAGCTAATTCCACGTCGGCCGTCCGCTTCAACGATCCCGGATGAGGACTAAATGAATTGCCAGCCGTCGTCATAGATTCCCCGGCCACAATGTTTTGGCCATAGATGTGGGCCACAGAAGCGGCTTCTCGAATATCAGCCCGTGATCGAACTTCTTCATCCTTTCCGGCAGCTAACACGCCGGGTTGCCACATGGCGGCCATCGGCACATCAGCCTTGCGCTTCACGTCCATGCCATCTGCCAAGAAAATCCGACCATTTTCGTGGGATTCGGTGTAGCGTTTCATCCCGCGTTTGGCGAGTAATTCCCCGATTAACTCATAGTGATTCTCGACGATTAATTCGCCGATCGTCTTGCGGAAATCCCATAAAAAACGTTCGCTGGAGGTGACATCTTGCACGATACGACCTGTCAAAACTGGCAACCAAGGCTCTATGGAATAGCCTCTTTTTTGGAAGAAATCCGCCGCAAAGTTTTTCGACCAGTTCATGTGTCCCGCCTCATAACTATCCAACACCATGTGACTTAAGCCTTTTTCACCCAATTGTCCACCGGTCGCATCCGCATACTGATCTAAATAATTATTCAAATAGCGCGTAACCGCCTCGCGATCCAATTTGTCGACCTCCAATCCGGTCGCTTCCGGCGAAGCCGGGTGATTTTTCTTGCCCGTCAAGGAATATCCCAAACGAACAATATCCCAATTTCCGGCTGGTGCCTCCCAGTCCAAACGCCCATCCGGCTGCATGAATTTAGTTAAATTGATGATTTGGCGGGATGCCGGCCCTTTTGCGATTGAACTACCCGGAATCCCCATTTCTTTATGCGCCTCAAAACCCGCTTTTGATTCAAATAAGTGAATTCTTTCTTTCGTAAAGACATTGAATTCCGCCACCTTGATACCCTTGGGTTCCGTTGATTCCTTCATCCCAAACATGGCCGCAATACCCACGCCACCCGGTTTTTCCGAACGGTAACAAAGGCGAATGGCCTTCACCGTTTGCGGGGCAAAACTGACCGTTGTTTGTGATGTGATCGTAGGTGGAACGCGGACAATCTCCTCGAAATGCACGCCGTCCTTGGAGACTTGAATGCTGCGGTTGTTGCCACCGCCGTTGAAAGCGGCTAATTCCCCGTAAGATTCGTTGGAAAGCACCACACTCGCAATCTCCGTGGGCGCGCTAAACGTATATTGTATCCAGGCATTTTCCCCCACTTTCATGGGAGGTAAAAAACGCATCGTATGCAAATCGCCATCGGTCAATTCATCCAACAAAAATTCTCCGCCACTCGAACTCAGCTGGGGTTTTAAATCACGAATGGAATAATCTTGCTCTCCCACAGGATAGGCAAAAACAGCCGCATCCTGATAAAAAATAGGTGCTTTCATGTTGCCGGGAGCGGCTAAACCACCCGACTCAAAAGGCACATTTTGCATGGGGCCTGTGATGTTGGAAGGACTCGCCAACTGAACCGAAATACGCTTGCCTCCGGAAACCCGTAGCTCCGTCCACACGTATTTTTTCATGGCATCTGCCGGAGCCACCCAAGGGCCACCCGTCACACTCCATCCCGGAGAACCGGCAATGGCCATCTCTAAATTCTTCTCTTTGGCATAATCCGTTGCAAAGCGGAATGCATCTTTCCAGGCGGGTGTCATGTACACCAATTTCGCTGGAACGACCACCGGAGTCATCAAACTCGCATCGAAGTTTTGGAAACCGCCGATGCCCGTTTTACTCATCCAATCAAAATCCTTCTTGATTCCTTCCTTACTGATATTCCCATTCATCCAATGCCACCAGACACGTGGCTTTGCCGATTGAGGCGGATGCGAAAACCCTTGACTTAAATCGGAAACTTGCGCGTACGCAGTTAAATTCGCGGCAACGAGTGCCGCGAATCCAAAGTGCTTTTTCATGTTGATTGAATTTATTCTTTGACGCGTGTACCTTTCGCCTCGAACATACCCATCAAGGATCCTTTTAGATTGTCTGAATCAACTTTCGTTAATTCTACATTCACATCGTATCCTTGTGTAGAGAAATAAATAACCACTTTTTCGCTGTCGTCTTCTACTTTCGAGATCTCAACTACAGGAAGTGAATCGTCACCAACCACTTTCAATTGGCCAGTCAAAACACCATCCTTACGAACTAAATTCGTCGCAAAAGTTGCGTCACCATTTGGAGTACCTAAAACCGTAATTTTCCACTTACCAGCGAAAAAATCCGTAGGGTCCGGTTGGCCTGCAAATGCAGAAGCCGAAAATAAGGTTGTCAACATGAATACGAGTGCAACTAACTTTTTCATAATCAATAAGATTTAAGGGTTTACAATGAGGCAAATATAGAAACAATATTTTCATTGTCTAATTTTTAGACAATAATTTCTATCTTTGGTTTATGCGGGAACCCAAAACCATTTCGGAGCATTTTCAAAAGCCCAGTTTACAAAATTACATTGCCCAATTGTCGATCGATTGCGTCATCTTCGGGTATCAGCAAGGGCAGTTGTGGGTATTGATTCCTAAATTGAATTTTTCAGGCAATTTCTACAGCTTGCCCAGCGGATTTATTCATCAGGATGAGGATATGGATGATGCGGCGCAACGGATTTTAGAGGAGCGAACGCAATTGGGTCAAATATACCTGCAGCAGTTTCATGTTTTCGGCAAGGCGAACCGTCATAACATTGGTTTTATGGAGGAACTATTGGCTCAAAATCCAGGGCTCGACGGTCCGCAGGAGGAATATGACTGGTATGTTCGGCGTTTTGTTTCGGTGGGTTATTATGCCCTCGTGGACATCAATAAAGTCAAGCCCCAATGCTCCCCTTTGGATGAAAAGATGGAATGGATTTCCATCCATGAGCTACCAAAACTGATCATGGACGGGTCCGAAATCATCGAAAAAGCGCTGAAAGCACTGCGCGATCAGTTTGACGATCACCTGGTGGGTTATAATTTACTTCCCGAAACCTTCACCATGAAGGATTTGCAACAACTGTATGAAACGGTTTTTGACAAACCCTACCGACGGAATAATTTCCAAAAAATGATTTTGGATTTAGGCATCGTGGAACGATTAGAGAAACAATTTACCGGCGCGGCGAACAAAGCACCCTATTTATACAAATTTAAACCTACCCTGAACCTATGAAAATTTTTGCCCTTCTTCTGCTTAGCCTTACTGCCTGGGGCCAACAAGTCATTAAACTGTATCCAGGAAAAGCCCCCGGCTCCGAGTCGTGGGACTGGCAGGTCAAGGAATTTACCCCCATGCCGAATAACCGGATGTTGTTCAATGTCACGGAACCCACGCTGACCATCTATCCTGCTGCAGCAGGCAAAGGGAATGGAACGTCAATCATTGTTGCTCCCGGTGGCGCATTCCACATCTTATCCATCGATTCCGAAGGACACGATGTGGCGAAATTTCTGAGCGAACGCGGCATCACAGCCTTTGTGCTCACCTACCGGGTGGTGAAAACCAATGGTCCGAACCCCTTCGCGGAATTAATGCCACTGATGAACGACTTCAAAAAACTGGATGCCATCAATGCCCCCGTGGTTGAAATGGCTACGCAAGACGGCATCGAAGCGATTACATATGTCAAGACCCATGCCAAGCAGCTCGGCATCGATCCCAAAAAAATGGGCTTCATGGGTTTCTCGGCCGGAGGAACGCTGACGATGAATGTGCTATTAAGTGCCCCACAAGAACTCAAGCCAAACTTCATCGCACCCATTTACCATTATGCGGATGCAGTGACCGGAAAAGACATGCCAAATGCCATCACGCCGGCCTTCATTGCGGTAGCAGCTGATGATAATTTGGGTTTTGCACCGCATAGCATCCGACTTTTCGAGCGCTGGACGGCCGCGAAACATCCCAGCGAATTGCATGTCTATGAAAATGGCAGCCACGGTTTTGGAATGCGAAAAAATAATACGGCGAGCGATCACTGGACGGCAGACTTTGAGAACTGGTTGAAGATTCGCAAGTTTTTATAAATCACTTGGCTTCGGATCCCTAGGCTGAAGCCTAGGGTTATAGAAGATCATCCGTCTTTGCCCTAGTCCCCAGGCTTTAGCCTGGGGATATAGAGGTGATTTTATCCCTAGTTTTTAACCTGGGGCTCCTGGCAATCGGCCAAACCATCCTACGTCAAGTCTAGGCATGTAGACGCCGAGACACAAATCCATTCCTAACCCCAGACTTCAGTCTGGGGCTTTTGGCCCAAGGCCAAACCATCCTACCCCCGCTAGGGACAGACCCTATCCATATTTTATGTACATTCGATTTCTAAACCGATTGAACATGAAATTTGCCTTGCTTCTTTGCCTGTCCATGCTTAGCCTAAGCAGCTTCGCACAGGTAAGCCTAAAAAACCTCCAAGTCGAATACCAAGAAAAGCCCTTGGGCATGGACGAAAGCAAACCGCGATTCTCCTGGCAAATGCAGGGTAAGGCCGGCGCTCGTGGGGACCGACAAACGGCCTACCGCATCACCGTTGTGGATGAAAAAAATCAACTGGTTTGGGATAGCAAACGCATCGCGTCTGACATCTCGCTCGGCATTCCATACGCAGGCACAGCCTTAAAAGCACGTACCAACTATACTTGGACCATTCAAGTTTGGGATCAAAAAAATCAAGTCTCCACCGCGAATTCGACCTTTGAAACGGGCCTATTTCAGTCCGGCTGGAACGATGCACAATGGATTGGATCCAACGATTTGCCTTTGTACAGCAACTACCTTTCCGTTTATCAATTTCAATATGACGTCCAACTCGATGAGGCGTCTCATTCCCAGAAAGCATCCTTTGTTTTTGGAGCGAATGACCCCCGTTTGCAAAATAAAAACCTCAATATTCAAGGTGTTACCAGCGCAAAAAACAGCTCCTACATTCGTTTTGAATTAGATCTTAGCGATTCGACACAGGCCTATTTCAATGTGTACCGTGCCGGCTATGACCCCAAAGATGACGCAAATAAAGCGCTCTATCGTTTTCCGATTCCACAAAGTCTCATCTCCAAAGCGAATAAATACCTAAAACACCGCGTATTCGCGACCTGTAATTTTGGGGTGTATGATGTGTTTATCGATCAGGCCGACAAAGACCACAAGCTCAATCCAACGCCCAAAAACGCCAGCCCCTTTGCGCCGTCCGGTTTTAACCTAAACCCCGTAGGCGTGGGGAATAATTTCATTTCCTACCCCATGTTGGCCGAAATCGGCTTCCAAGCTCCGGCTGGCGAAACAGCCTATTTTTCAGATGTCCTGATCAAGAATTTCCGCCAACCCAGCAACACCCTTTTCGCAGCCGCAGAAAATCCAGGGCTTTGGCCCGGCTGGGATGGGAAACAATTCCGCGTGAGTGGCAATTTTACGGTCGCAAATCCGAGTCGGCACGCAGCTCCCATGTTGCGCACGCAATTTGCTACGTCAGGTAAAACCATCAAAAAGGCGCGCATCTACGCAACAGCACGTGGGATTTATGAGTTGTATCTGAATGGTAAACGTGTAGGCGATGACTATTTTAATCCCGGTTTGACCCAATACAACAAGACGCATCAATACCAAAGTTTTGACGTGACCTCACTCGTGCATTCCGGCGAAAATGCCTGGGGTGCTTGGTTAAGCGAAGGCTGGTGGTCGGGGAATATCACCTACAGTGGCGAGTCTTGGAATTATTTCGGGGACCGACAATCCTTATTGGCCCAATTAATCATTACGTACACCGACGGTTCCGAGCAAATCGTGTCGACGAATCCGAATCGTTGGAAAAGCTATAACGACGGCCCGATTCGCGTGGGAAGTTTCTTTCAAGGAGAGGTCTACGATGCCCAAAAAGAGGCCGCAATCGCAGGTTGGGCCACGACCAAGTACTCCGAAAAAAATTGGACACCTGCTTCGGTGATTACGCTTGAGGGAACCGCTTTCTTGGATAAAAACTTGGATTACAGCCAGATGCAGTTGCAGGGCCAACTGGACGATCGGGTACAAGTGCGCAAGGTTTTGCAAGCGCAATCGATTCAGGAACCTCGCAAGGGCGTTTTCGTCTATGACATGGGCCAAAACATGGTGGGCTTTCCAAAAATCTTCATCCCGAATGGCAAGCCTGGTCAAGTCATCACCTTGCGTTATGCGGAAATGCTTTATCCGGATTTGAAGGAATATGCTGCGCAAAAAGGCATGATTATGCTGGAAAATATTCGTGCTGCGTTGGCACAAGATATCTATGTATTGAAGGGTGGCGACGAATACATTCAGCCGCGCTTTACCTTCCATGGCTACCGCTATTTGGAAATCACAGGCATCGACCAGGCTCCTTCCTTGCCACAAGTAGCAGGAATCGTTCTATCGTCCATCAGCGACATCAGTTCGTCATACGAAACTTCGGATCCTTTGGTCAATAAATTGTGGACCAATATTACTTGGTCCATGCGCAGTAATTTCTTGTCCATCCCGACCGACACGCCTGCCCGAAACGAGCGCATGGGCTGGTCGGGCGATATCAATGTCTTCTCCAAAGCGGCAACTTTCTTAGCGCCGGTGAATAATTTCATGCGCCGACATTTACAAGGCATGCGCGATGTGCAACGGGCGGATGGCCGTTTCACGGATGTGGCACCGATGGGTGGCGGATTTGGGGGAACGCTCTGGGGAAGTGCGGGAATCGTGGTTGCTTGGGAAACCTATCAGCAATACGGCGACAAGGCTTTGTTGGCCGAACACTACGATGCCATGAAGCGTTATTTGGCTTTTTTGGAGTCTAAACAGAATCCAGAAGGCATTTTAAATGAAGGGCCGCTAGGCGACTGGTTAAGTCCTGAGGGAAATAAGAATGATAATACCGCATTTTGGATGAGTTACCAAGCCTATGATTACGACATCATGACGAAAGTAGCAGGGATTTTGGGCTTCACTGATGATGCCAAAAATTTTGCCCAAAAATCAGCCGAACGCAAGGCCTTGTTCAATCAAGTTTACGTAGATCCCATTTCTACTAAATCGATTAAATCAGGAGTTAAAACAGCTTCCATGGGTCCTCCGAATGCGGCAGCAGCAAACAACTCATCCGACAAAGGGCAGTTGGTAGACACCCAAGCATCCTATGCGATTCCGTTGGCATTGGGGATTTACAATCCGACCCATAAGCCGCATGCCATCGCGAACTTGGTGGCAACAGTCAATCGTTCGAATACGGATGATGGAGGAATCGCGCGGCCTGCGCATTCCTTGATGACAGGATTTATAGGAACCGCTTCCATCAGCGAGGCTTTGTCGGCGAATGGCCAACACGCCGAAGCCTATCGATTATTGACCCAAAAGACCTATCCGTCGTGGTTGTATTCCGTGGTGAATGGGGCGACAACGATTTGGGAGCGTTTGAATTCCTACACGGTGGAGAATGGGTTTGGGGGAAATAACAGCATGAATTCGTTCAACCACTATTCCTTTGGGGCGGTGGCGGCTTGGATGTACAATCATTCGCTGGGAATCCAGCGTGATGAGCAATCACCAGGGTTCAAGCATTTCTTTTTACAACCCGTTCCAGATCCAACGGGAGTTTTGACACATGCCCAAGGACATATCTCGAGCATGTACGGGAAAATTTCGAGTGGCTGGACAGTGAAAAAGGGAAAGGTGACTTATGCGGTGGAGGTCCCAGCCAATACGTCTGCAGAAATAACTTTAGCGGTTAAGCGCGGTTCGACAATCAAAGAAGGTTCTCGAAGCTGGAAGGCACAAGGTGATACCTTTGTGCAGGAATTATCGAGCGGAAAATATACATTTATTGTCTACTAACCTTTGCCAATCCTCCAAGGTTTGGCAAAGGTAGTGCGGAGGGAGCAGGATTTTGAACAGGAAACTGATAATTACAGCTGCTTTCCGAAAGGAATATTGTTAATAAATAGCGAAAGTTCTTTGGCAACTTCTTTGGTAAGTATCCAGCGTTCTTGATTGTTCGTCAACAGGATATGTATGTTATCGTCTTCGAGATGTTTGCCAATGTAATACTCCTTGCGAACCACTGAGTTGTATTGCGATTTATCTGTTAGAGTCGTTTCCAAAGTCTTATTAATCAGGTCATTTTTAAAGCGATAAAACTTCGTTTCATCATCTAAAACAAGATCATGCCATAAGTTCCGTGTACTTACAAAAGCCATATCCACGACATACTGAACGGAATCCGGAGCAACCTGCACTTTAACATAGGTAACCCGACAATTTGAATTAATTACTTTGGTTTGAATGAGTTCTTGGTTTTGGGCAAATGCTGAAAATCCAATTAACCCCAATAGAACAATAATGTATTTTTTCATGTTACTCGTTGATCAAATAATCCACGGCACTCACGCCTGCTGTGATATCCGCGCCTACTTTGATATGGGCTAGGTGTTCTTTCGATTGACCATACACATCGAGGTCTGACGCTTGATCAAAGGTGAATGCGTAAACGTGTTGGCGTAATTTTGTATCCCGCTGATACACCGCCGGTCCCCATTCGTAGGCTTTAACAACGGCCAATTTGGTTAGGCTTTGAAAGGAATCATCGATTTCCTTGATTTGGGCATCGGTCGCATTCGCGGTGAAAGTGATCGTTACCACATGTTTGAGGCGTTGAGGTTTCGCGAAGGTGCCTAGATTAATTCCTAACAAGAATAGAATGCAGAGGTAGAATTTCATAAATTTCAAATTAGTTACGGATGCAAATAAAACGAATTCAATGAAAAATGGCTGGCTTTTCGGATTAATTCTACTCTCGCAAGCGTTATTTGGTCAAATCAAACTCCCTTCGCTCGTGAGTGATGGGATGGTGTTACAACATCAACAGGTCACGAATATTTGGGGTTGGGCAAGTCCGGGTGAAAAGATTCGCATCCGCACGCGCAACAAATCCATCCAAACACAGGCAGATAAATCGGGGAAATGGCAAGCCCAGTTGCCCGCATTTCCGGCGGGTGGGCCTTTTGACATTCGTATCAATGAGCTCCTTATTCACAACGTACTTTGGGGGGAGGTCTGGCTTTGTTCGGGACAATCCAACATGGTCTTGCCCATGGAGCGGGTGAAGGAAAGCTATCCAACTGAAATTGCGCAAGCCAATTACCCACTAATTCGCAATTTCTTCATCCCGACCATTGTCAGCAAAGACATCGAAAAAACAGATATAGCTAATGCCCAATGGCTGGAAACGAATCCCGAAAATGTCTTGAAGATGGGGGCGGTAACCTATTTTTTCGCTCAAAAACGCTTGGAACAAACGCATGTTCCCATCGGCATCATCAATGCCAGCGTAGGAGGATCCCCCATTGAATCCTGGCTCAGCGAGTCCGGACTCAAACCCTTTGCTATTCCAGAACCGACACCCGTCGCAGCCAGTCCCGCACCCGTAGAAAAGGATCGCGGCATGAACGAGGCGAAAAAATGGTTCGATCCCAGTTACGAACCCAAGGGTTGGAAAAACTATTTCATCCCGGGATTTTGGGAAGATCAAGGACTCAAAGACCTTAACGGGATTGTCTGGTTTCGTAAGGAAATTGATATCCCAGCAGGCATGGAAAATCAAGCCGCGAAACTATTCATGGGGCGGATTGTGGATGCCGACGAGCTATATGTAAACGGCACACGTGTAGGTCAGGTGACCTATCAATATCCCCCAAGACGCTACGAAATCAAAGCCGGCATTTTGCATGCGGGGAAAAATATGCTGGTTATTCGTGTGCGCAATAATGCAGGAAAAGGAGGATTTGTGCCCGATAAACGTTATGAGTTAGTCCTTGGCGAAAAGGCAATCTCACTCGTGGGAAATTGGCAATACAAAGTCGGCGATGTTTGGAACCCGAATCCCATCGTTTCATCGGCACCCATGTACCAACCCAAAACGCTTTATCAAGGGATGATTGCGCCGCTATTGCCCTATGCAATGCAAGGCATTTTGTGGTATCAAGGAGAGTCCAATGGCGACCACCCGCAAGGCTATGGAGCGAAATTGCAAGCCTTAGCGGCCGATTGGCGAGCGAAATTCAAGCAAGCTGAGTTGCCATTTATTTATGCGCAATTACCTGGTTTTGGCGACCGCCAATTCGTACCCGTGGAAAGTAATTGGGCCATCCTCCGCGAGGAGATGCGCCAAGCTACAAGTCAAATTCCGAATAGTGCAATGGTCGTGACAATCGATCTGGGGGAATGGAACGACATCCATCCGCTGAACAAAAAACCGATCGGAGAGCGGATGGCATTCGCGGCGAATCAAATGATGGAAAAAGTCCCCTCTACCAGTTCTGGCCCGCAAGTGGACATTGCCAGCAAGCTGGGCAATCAAATCAAGATTCACTTTCAAGCGAAAGGCGGCAACCCGACCATCGATACACGCAACGAAGACGAATTGCAATACTTTGCCATTGCAGGAAAAGATCGAAAATTTGTCTGGGCCAAAGCGCGCATTGAAAACAATACGCTGATTGTTTGGTCGGACGAAATCCCAGACCCGGCCTATGTTCGCTACGCCTGGTCAGATTTCCCGGAAGGTAATTTGATGAACGAACAAGGTTTCCCGGCATCGCCTTTTGAGATCGCCATTAATAATTAGCTTGAGAACGCTTGAACGCCGAAGGCGACATCTTTTCAAAACGCTTGAAAACACGGTTGAAATAAGACAAGCTCTCAAAACCGCATTCGTAGCAACATTCCGTCACGTTCTTATCTTGAATTAATAATTGTTTGGCATAATTAATCCGATAGCGATTCACAAAATCGGTGTAGGTAAGGTGCGTTGTTTTTTTGATGTAGCGACAAAAGGCTGGAACCGTCAAACTTAATTCGGAGGCCATCGCATCCGTATCGATTTTGTCCTGAAAATGTGTTTCAACATACTGGTGAATTCGGGCCATGCGTTCCTGTTGCTTCAAGACCGCCTGACTTGCAATCGGCCGGACATGCAGGGGAATTGCCTCCGTACTTTGGGCCAATAATTGAAAGATTTGCAGCAATTCCACAAACTGATCAAAGCGCGACAGGCCCGGAATCTTCTTCATGCGTTCACCCACCAATCGCTTGGTTTCCCCATCAAAAGCCAAACCCGATTTCGCACGTTCCATTAACTGTTGGACACTTTGCATCTCGGGAACCAGTCCCAAACTTGTTCGGAAATAATCCGGCGGAAACTGAATCACCACCGTCTCCACACGGGTTTTGGCACCATAATCAAAATTCAAATGCGGGATATTCGAACCAATCAAGGCCAAATCTGCACCCCGATACGTGGACACATGATCCCCAATGTGACGAATTCCTTGCTCCGCCTCCACATAGACCAATTCAATCTCCGGATGAAAATGCCAATAAAACACCTCGTTCAATTGGGGCGTCAGCAACAAGCGGAAGGAACTATCCGCATCCGGATGAATTTGTTCAAGTTTCAATTTCATTGACCCAAATATCCACATTTTTTCTACATCTATTCAATAAATATCAATACAGTACAAAAAATTATCAATAGCGCATGAATTTATGCTCCTAATTTAATAGACATTTGTTTCATCAAAACCTTATCACCTATGCAAAACGAAACCATGATCCCGAACAATGCGCATTACGACATTCCGGGAAACCCATCCACGGCAAAAAGCAGCCAATTGTCATTGAACAATCGGACCAACGGAGAAGCACTCCGCGTGTTAAGCGAAGAAGACTGGGCTTTTTGGAAACACAACGGATACGTCGTTATCAAGCAAGCCGTTCCGAGGGAACAGGCGCTAGCCACGGCGAATTTTCTTTGGGAATTTGAGGAAAAAGATCCGAACAATCCTGCTACCTGGTATGCGCCTCCGCGTGCCGAAATGAAGATGAAGGAATTAGCCAATACCGGCATGGTGGAATGTTATAACAACCAACACCTTTGGAATAATCGCCAAATGCAACGCGTCTACGATGCCTTTGTGGACATCTGGGGTACGGAAAAATTATGGGTGACGATTGACCGAGCGAATCTAAATTTTCCCATTCGACCGGGTCATGAATACAAAGCTTTTATTCACTGGGATTACGATCCAGAAACGAAACCTGTGCAAGTGCAAGGCGTCTTAGCCCTCGCTGACCAGCTCGATGAAAACATGGGGGGATTTCAATGCATCCCCGAGCTTTTTCGGGAATACGATACCTGGAAACTAAGTCAGCCCGAAGATCGCAATCGCTTCCTTCCGGATACAACGGGTTTCACCCCCACGAAAGTGAAACTGGAAGCTGGGGATTTGTTGATATTTAATAGTTTGCAGCCGCATGGCATTCGGGCGAACAACAGCGACAAGGTTCGTTGCGCCCAATACATCTCCATGATGCCGGCCGAAGAAGACAACGCAGCGCTTCGCGAATGGCGTGTCAATTCCTGGAAAAATCGCATCGCTCCCGAGGGCTATGCCTTCCCAGGTGATCCACGCAACTGGGAACAAACGAAATATGAAACGGCCAAACTCAACCCGCTAGGCGAAAAGATACTCGGCTTAACCAACTGGTAAATGAAGGGCCCTGGGTAATCCAGGGCTTTTTGTTTGCGATCTCTCCATGCAAGGTAAATATTTATTAATCAGCCGTTTTCAGAAGAGATTGTCGTACCTTTGCCGACATTCTGTTAAACCGTCTTCATGAAAAATTTAAAAATCACATTCCTTTTCGCATTCCTATTACTCAGTCAAATCAGCTTCGCGGAATCCCCCGCAGATTCAACCAAGAAAGAATTGCAGTTTGCCACCACGGCACTCATCACGAATAACGGAATTTCCATCATCCCCATTTTTACCTTGGGAAAACCAGCTGCCATCATCAATTTCACGGTAGGACGTAAATTAACCTTTGAGCCCGAATTTCGTGTTTCACTAGAAGGGAAACCCTGGTCATTCATCTATTGGTTCCGTTACAAATTAGCCAAAACGTCCAAATTTACCTGGAGCGTGGGAGCCCACCCGGCGATCATCTTCAAAACAGTTCCCGTTACCATCAATGGCAACAACGAGGAACTTGTACGTGCCCAACGATTTGTGGCGGCCGAAATGGCACAAAATTACCGTTTCAACAAACATGTCAACCTCGGCTTTTATTACCTCGTAGGAGCAGGAAGCGTGGAGAATAAGACGAAACCAACGAATCTATTAACCTTACGCGGAGGTTATAACAACATCGATTTGGGCAAAGATTTTGTTGCGGGCATTAACACCCAACTCATTTATTTGTTCACAAACGGAGAAGAAGGTTCCTATGCGAACGCCACTTTGACTTTGACGCACAAAAAGAGCCCGGTTACGCTTTCCTATTTTTACAACCAACCGATCAATTCGGCCATCACGGGCGGAAAAGAACCGGTTTGGAATG